>ERZ1669250.450-NODE-450-length-18870-cov-4.617220_pt1 | contig 18870 bp, 24 predicted proteins | sample MGYA00579295_ERZ1669250 | MGnify/ENA primary metagenome ERZ1669250 (study PRJEB41166, sample SAMN08046056) | hot springs metagenome | biome: hot spring; feature: acid hot spring; material: thermophilic sediment; isolation source: thermophilic sediment from acid...
ATTTATCTTAAGCAAAGCCTAAAAGCTTTTACCCCGCCTTGTAAAGGCGAGGCTTGTCATTCTTTTTGTCAAACATATATTAGAATTTTTGATATAATAGCAACATTGTAATCAAGCATAATTTTATAACTTTAGGGGCAGAATATATATTCTGGGGCAGAATTTGCTATTTGATGAAAGACCAAAGACAGAAAAGAAAGATTTATTTGATAGAGAAAAAGAACTGAATGAAACCATTTCAAATTTACATAGACCGCTAGTCCTTCTTACTGGAGTTAGAAGAATTGGAAAAACTTCCCTTCTCCTTGTTACTTTAAATGAAACTAGAGTTCCTTTCATATTAATTGATGCTAGAAAACTAAAGCAAAATTATGGATTGAAAGATCTGTATATGCTTATTTCAGAATCTCTTTCATCTTCCATTGATAAATTAGGAGATATATTAAAAAAAATTAGAGGTGTTGAGATTTTTGGAATTTCTGTTGAGCTTTCATGGAAAGGAAGAAAATACGTCTCTTTATCGGATCTTTTCGATCATCTAAATGAAAAAAGGGTTATAATAGCAATAGATGAAGCCCAAAAACTAAGGGGGCCTCTATCAAAAGAAATTAAAGAATCAATAGCACACGCCTATGATTATGATAGACGCTTGACTTTTGTTTTAACTGGATCTGAAATTGGCTTACTTTATGATTTCATTGGAAGAGAAAATGAAAAATCTCCTTTATATGGCAGATATTATCACGAAATAAAAGTAAATAGATTTTCAAAAAATGAGAGCATAGATTTCTTAAAAAAGGGTTTTAATGAATATAATAGGAAAATTAATGATAATATAATTGAAGAAGTTGTTGATTTCTTTGATGGGATTCCTGGTTGGTTAACTTTAGCTGGAAACTATTTGGTATCAGGTAAAAGCTTTGAAGAAGTTAAAGAAATTAGCATTAAAATAGCTTTAAATGAAATCATTAATTTAATTGAAAACAAAAAGAAAGTTTCAGAAATAGCTGCTAAAAGATATAGACATGTTTTGAAATGCATATCGGAAGGAGCAAATAATTGGAGTAGTCTTTATGAATGTCTTATAAGAAAAGATGGATCAACAGTTTCATCAAGCGTTTTACATAATATTTTATACCAACTTGAAAACATGAGCATAATTTCAGAATATAAATTCTTGGATTCAATTTATGAAAAGGCGGCAGCAAAATTATAAACAATAAATGATAACAAACGTTGTTTTTATGTAAATGCTTAAAACAAAATAAATTCTTGTGTTATATTCATTAATAGGTTAAAAAAGACAAACTAAAAATTGAACCCTTGAGTTAAATAAATAATATTTCAATTTATATAACTTTTCTTGTTATGTAACAAAATACTTTTTTAATCTTTTATATTAGCTTACAATTTTTTTATATATTCATAGTCATCATCTGTTAGACTAAAACCAATTGATCCCATTATTTCCTCAATATGATTTTTATTTGCAGATTTGGGTATAGGAATAGAATTTCTAATTAAATAGTTTAATGCGATCTGTACACTAGTTTTTCCATATTTCTTCCCTATTTCTTTTAGTTTCTCATCATAATACACTCTTCCTTTACCTAAAGGAGAGTATGCAATTATTTTAACACCGTTTTTATTTGCAAAAGGTATTAAATCTTTTTCGGCCCATTTATTATAAACATTATACTCTATTTCATTGGCAACAATTTCATATTTTTTAGTTGAATTTATAGCATCGTTTAAAAGATCAACATCAAAATTACTGACACCCATGCACCTTATAATTCCTTTATCTATAAGATACTCCATAGCTTTTATCGACTCTTCTATTTTTACATTTTTATTTGGCCAATGAATTAAATAAAGATCTATGCTCTTTATCTTTAGCCTTTCCCTGCTCTTTATTGCAGACTTAATTAAGCTATCATAATATAAATGGTTTGGCCATACTTTAGAAATGATAAACACTTTTTCTTGGTAGTCTTTTAATGCTCTTCCAATTAGTTCTTCTGCGTGTCCATTTCCATACATTTCAGCGGTATCAAATAAATTAATACCTTTCTCATATGCAAATAACAATATATCTATATATTTATTATCCTCAGAATAATCTTCACTCCAATATCCTCCACCGAAACCCCAAGTACCTAAACCTACTAAGCTAACTTCCTTATCACAAATCTTCATTTTATTCCCCATATTAATATTATGATCAAAAAATTTATGGTTTGTTATAATTTGAGCCATTGCAAGCCTTAGATTTTAAACGAAAAAGAAAGATTTATAAATCGAGTAAATTTACAAGATTTTGGTGAGATTATTGACAAGCGAGGGTATATGAGATGCCTTTCTTGTGGGGCATCCTTTAATATAGACCAAAAATTAATTGTCTGTCCCATTTGTGGTGGATTGCTTGAAATAATTAATGAATTTCAAGATATTAATAAAAATAGTTTAAAAGGGAGAGGAGTATGGAGATATAAAGAATTAATACCGGGAAATTACAAAAAAATAGTTTCATTAAATGAAGGAAACACCCCTCTAATAAATTCAAAGAATTATGAAAACTTATACTTAAAGTTTGAAGGGCTTAATCCTACTGGCAGTTTTAAAGATAGAGGAATGACTGTAGCAATTAGTTCTGCGTATTCATTAGGATATAAAATTGTTGTAGCAGCATCAACTGGAAATACTGCTGCATCTGCATCAGCATACTCAGCAAGGGCAGGCATAAAGACTCTATTATTTTTACCGAAAGGTAAGGTAGCTAAAGGAAAGATGTTTCAATCAATATTACATGGGGCAGTAATAGTTGAGGTCGACGGTAGTTTCGATAACGCTATGAGCAGGGTAAGAAAAGTATTTAACGAAGACAAGGATATCTATCCTGTTAACTCATTTAACCCATGGAGATTAGAGGGACAGAAAACAATAGCATATGAAATATATGAAGACATAGGAAGCCCAGATTTTGTTATAGTTCCAACAGGTAATGCTGGTAATATTTATGCTATATGGAAAGGGTTTAAAGAGTTAGAAAATTTGGGTATTATAGATAAAATGCCTAAAATGATAGCTGTCCAAGCAGAAGGTGCTTCCCCAATAGCAGATTTTATAAATAAAAATCAGAATGAAATGAAATTTGTTGAAAATCCAGAAACCGTAGCAACAGCTATTAGAATAGGAAAGCCCGTTAACTACATGAGAGCCATAAAAGCTATCAAGGATTCAAAAGGAACAGCATTAAAAGTAAGCGATGATGAAATATTGTACGCTCAGATTTATCTTGCAAGAGAAGAAGGAATCGGAGTTGAACCAGCTTCTGCATCAACCATGGCAGCTTATAAAAAACTCTTAGATAATGGTTACATAGATAAAAAGGATAGAGTAGTTTTAATTTTAACAGGTCACGCTCTAAAAGATCCCAATATAATGGTTAATACTGAAATCCATAGCGTATCTCAAGATAATATAGAAATACTAATAAATAAATTAAAGATCTAAAAGCATATTTATCTTAGGGTTAAAATTGGAAAGTTTAAAAGATATACAAGAGGAAATAATAGCTTGTAGAAAGTGCCCAAGATTAATCAAATACATTAACGATGTAGGTAAAAATCCACCAAAAAGATTTAAAAATTGGACCTATTGGGCTAAGCCTGTACCGAGCTTTGGAGATGAAAATGCAGAAATTGCAATAGTTGGATTAGCGCCAGCAGCCAATGGGGGCAATAGAACAGGCAGGGTTTTTACGGGAGATCATTCTGGAGATTGGCTATTTAAAGCCTTATATGAAGTAGGATTAGCCAATAAGGCTACAAGCGTTAATAGAGATGATGGATTAAGAGTAACAAACGTATACATAACAGCTGTTATACATTGCGCTCCACCTCAAAATAAGCCAAGCAGAGACGAAATCAATAATTGTTTACCTTATCTCATTAAAGAGCTAAAATTATTGAAAAACCTAAAAGTTATAATAGCTTTAGGGAAGATAGCCTTTGATACTATTTTGAACATTTATAAAGTTAAATACGAATTCAAGCACTTAGCTATTTATAAGCTCCCCGATAACAAAAAATTAGTAGCAAGCTACCACCCTAGTGCTAGGAACACAAACACAGGTTTAATGAAGTGGGAAGAATGGGTAGAAGTGTTTAAAAAAGCAAAAGAAATAATTGGTGAATAAAATGGTAGGAGTTCCAGCAGAAATAATTAATAATTTGTATGCTGGACCTGGTTGCATAGATTTAAGAAAACATAACATAAGCCCTGATATAGTAATTACATTAGACCCTGGTTGCACAATCAAAGGAGATAGTAATAGAATAGTTTTGCCAATAGAAGATTTTAGTGTAGAGCCTATAAAAAATATAGGAAGAGCTGTTGAAGTGATAGAAAATAATTTAAAATCAAATAAAAAAATTTATATTCATTGCCATGCAGGCTGTGGAAGAACAGGTACCGTTGTAGTTTCATACTTAATCTTATATAAAGATTTTCATTTAAACCAAGCATTAGATTTATTTTACAGCAAAAGACGTTGTGGGCCTGATTCAATGCCGCAGGAATTATTTCTAGAAAGTCTTTACAAGCTTAAGAAAGAAATTAAATCGCCAAATCAAATCATTAAAAACTTAATAAGATCTGAAACCCTAGATGATTTTCTAAACTATTTAAGGTAATAAATTTGAACTGCAAGTTAATACCAATTTTATCCATGGGTTTATATGTTGAGCCAAGTCTCTATCCAAAGCCAGGTGGTATTACTCCATTTAACCGCGACGATAAAAACTATTTTGATTTCTTAATTCACGCTTCATTAACTGCAAAAATAATGCAGGAAACTTGCAAAAGATTTGAAAAAAAGGAAAGAGGAATTATAGCTAAGGCTTTAAATGAATATAGGAATTATTTATTAAATTATGATAGGAAAAACATAGCTTTTGGAGAATTTTTACTCCACATACCTTTGTCTATAGGTCTTGCAATATCATCAAATATTAAAGAAGTTGCAATAAATTCTTCTAAATATGTTATTGAAGAAACTGGAGAATATGAAGGGAAACTATATTACGAAATTCTGAAAATACTATCTCCTTCGTATTTAGGAAAATATGAAGGTTTAATGCCTGACATTTTTTCTTCATATCCCAAAAGTTTATATGAAGTTTTAAGTGCTTATAGTTGGGATTTAGTTAATAGAGAAATGATTAATGGATATCAGATATCTTTAGAGACTATCGAATATATAAAAAGATTTGACAACTTAAATGAGGCTTTTCTCAAAGGGTTATTATATATAATTTCAAGATATGGCGATACTTTAACTGCAAAAAGGAACGGTTTTCATTTTTATAAGAAGATGATTAATGATGCCAAAATAGGTCTATATATATCTGAAAAATATGGCATTAATTATGCAATTAATTATTTAAAAGGTATTTGGGGGGAAAATATAAGTCCTGGATCAGCATTAGATGTATTATCTTCATCTATTAGCCTTTATTTTTTAGATCTTTATCTTTAGCTATTAAAACATATTCTATAACTTTTCCTCCTTCCAATTTAATCACCAATACGTTAAACTTCCTAAGAGAGTCTGCTGAAATATATATTGAATATAAAGAAGCAATTAGTATAGCAAAAAGAGATAAAGATAACGCAAATTGTAATCCTGCATTTAACCCATAAAACTTCCATGGTGGTAAATAGTATATAATTGATATAGATAAAAATGAAAATAATATAATAGATATTATTGGTTTTAACACGTTTATCCTTTTACGTTTAATTTCAATTTGGGCATTAGTATATTTAATTGATTTTCCATTAGCTAGGTTTACAATAACATTATTATCTTCCTTATTAAATGATAAGGCAACTCCATTTACCAAAAGAACTTCCTCTCATTACATATATTATTTATTTGTTCCTCCAATTGTTTGAACTTGGAATGACTAACTCTATTAAAATTCCATTCTTCTTTACTGTATTTTTCATCATATAGCAAATTTGCTAATTCTATTTCTTTTCTATTTGGTATAGAATAATAAACATCATCATAACTTAGCAATTCCTTATACGAATTAACAAATGCCTTTATTATATCTTCCACACTTATGTTATTATTAATTTCAAATAAGTTGGTTACTCTATATTTTACGCTGCTAACACCCTTATCTATAAGCTTTTTCTGGGATATCTTCAAAACAGATGAAAGTCTTTCCATATCTGTATTTAAAAGCATAGCACCATGGAAAAATAAAGCATTCCAAGAAGTACTTGCAGCAGTCCCGCTTACCTTTCTATTATTCACAACAATATCATTAATGTTCTCTAGTTTTGTATCAAATCCTAAAGAATTTAACGCATTAATAGGGCCTTTAATCAATTCACTAAATATATAATCAACAGGACTTATATATTTTGATCTATTATTTGAGACAGCTATAGAATAATTTAAGTTTCCTAAATCATGATAAACTGCTCCCCCTCCTGTGGGTCTTCTAATTAGCTGTGCGTCTATTTTCTTTAAATAATCTAAATTAACTTCTTCCTCAGCCTTTTGGAAATACCCAATTATCACTGCGTTTTTATTTCTGAAAAATCTCAAAGTATCATCAATTAAATTACATCCTTTAGCTCTTGCCAGCGCTTCTTCAAATGCTATATTAAAATAGCCATCGTGAGGAGTCTCAAACATTATAACCCTTAACTTACTCATTTTATTCACCCTTCAATGAACATATTATTACATCTACAAAATCATTAATTGTTGAACCCAAAAGTTTTGCTTTGGATAAGTGCTTTGTAACTATTTCATTAATAAACTTTTCATTTATCTCAACTCCCAATAAATCTTTCTCAAGTTCCCAAATAACATCTTCAGGAAAAACCATGAAATCTCCTGTTATAGATATGTTCTTTATTTTACCATTATATTGTTCTGATGATACTCTTATTAATCCTTTTTTCGCCTTTAGCTCACAATATCCCATTTTATTCCCCATTTTATTTATTTATTTTATAGTTTAAAACTTTAAAACCATAAAGTTTATATTTGTAAACCGAGATACTGAATTATTGCCTGGCCCGGCCATAGCTGCCGGGCAACACCCGGACTCGTATCGAACCCGGAAGTTAAGCCGGCCGCGTTGAAGTTGCCAGTGAGTTCCGAAAGGGCTCGCAGGCGCTTCAAGCCGGGGCCAGGCGTTTTGCATTTAAGCTTTAATTGCTAAAAAAATCTTGTGAAAGAAATGGATAAAGAAGTCATATATGATATTGTACAGCTAATACCCATGGGATATGTAACAACATATAAAGCGTTAGGAAAATTCTTAGGTCTTCATCAGAGGAAAGTAGCTCAATTATTAAAAAATAACAAGAACCCTATCATAGTTCCATGCCATAGAGTTGTTATGAGTAATGGAAAAATAGGAGGATACACACCTTACGGAAGTAATGTTAAAAAGGCTTTATTGATATCAGAAGGCGTAGAAATTATAGATAATAAAGTCAATAAAAAACACATAATAAGAGACTTTAACGTTTTATTAAATGATTTTTACTGAACTTTTTTCTTGAAAACAAATTTTATGTCTTTTTGATTGAGTTTATCAACTTTCATCTCTATAGATGCAACCTTAGCAAATTCGTAAGCAATCATTGTAGCACATCTCCAAGAATCCATTATAACTTCAATAGTTTCTCCTGGATTTAATTTACTTAACAGCCTAGTTACTAAAACATATCCTTCAGGACATTCTTTCCCTCTGTAGTCATATTGTTGTGTGCTCATTCCAATCACACTTCTTTCTCTATAGAGAATGTTTTTAAACGATAATATATAGACTACGACGGAAACATTATATTATCTATTATATATTCCACAAGTCTTAGATTTTCATCACTTCTAATTAGCTTAGGTACATTAGTCAGTAAATCTCCTTTAATAATTTCTCTACAATCAGAAAAGTTAAAAGAAACATTATCCATCTCAACAAAAAATCCTGAACCTCTATTTGTGTAGAACAAGTAATAAACCTTGCTCATGTCATTAGAAAGACCGGTCAATAACACATTAGGCATTAAAACTCTAAAGTTTTTTAGATAACTTTCTAGCTCATTAGGTAATCCTTCTTTGCATATAAGCCATTTTGATTTACAATCCTCGTTTGTTTTTTCTTGACAAGACATTTTTCCACCTATTAAATAATTCATTTAAGGAATTTATTAATCCCTGCCTATATTTGTTATAGCGGTGAAAAAACATGAAATTTTTAAGGTGCAAACCGGATCAAGTTCCCACAGGAGTAGGTAAAAAGGTTGCAATTATCGGCGCTGGAACAGCCGGTTTAGGTGCTGCAGGTATTCTAAGATGTAAAGGTTACCAAGTTACAGTTTATGATATGCTACCTGAGCCTGGAGGTATGTTAATATTTGGAATACATGTTTTTAGAATACCAAAGCCTCCAGTTAGAGAAGGAGTTAAGGAATTAATGGATGCAGGTGTAGAGTTTGTTTTAAATACTAAAATAAACGCAAATATAAGCTATGGTATAATGGATAAAATAATAAGTCCAAAGCAATCAATAGATCTCGAAGATATAATAAAAGAACATGATGCAACATTAATTGCAACAGGTACATGGGAAAGTAATAAAATGAACGTTAAAGGGGAAGATCTACCATGGGTTTTCCCCTCTATGGAATTTATTGTTGCAACTCATTTAGCAAAGTTTGGTTACAGACCATGGGATATAGTTCCTAACCTATCAGGAAAGATTTTGGTTATTGGAGGAGGATATACTGCTGAAGATGCAGCATATATACCCATAACTTATGATGAATTTAAGAACAAGATTTCAAAAGTAGTTCTATCATATAGAAGAAGTAAAAAAGAAGCACCAATGGGAGTAATGGAAATGAACAATATAGAAGCTGCAGGCGTAGAAATATGGGAACTAACAGTACCTACAGAGTTTAAAGAGGTTAATGGAAAAAGGATTGTAAGACTGATTAGAAATCAACTAGTCCATGCACCTGGCGAGAAGAGACCTAAACCAGTTCCCATACCAGGCAGTGATTTTGAAGCTGAATTTAACTATGCATCAAAAGCTGTTGGAGAAAGACCCACTGCACCATTAACAAATAATTGCTGTGGAATTACATTGACAGATTGGGGAACAATTGTAACTGATAAGAATTTGATGACTACGAGAAAAGGTGTTTTTGCTGCAGGAGACGTTGTTCATGGCCCATCACAGCTTGGACCTGCACTAAAAAGTGGAATGGATGCAGCAAATGCTATAATGAAATATTTATCTAATATCTAAAAAACACTATTTAATAAACCGCCATCAAAGGGGATTGATGCCCCACTTATATATGTGTTTTTACTTATTAAATAATTAACCAATTCACCTATTTCTTCCGGTTTTGCCATTCTTTTCAAAGGTATGCCCCTTTCTATTTCATTTATTATATCTTCTTTGTTCCTTCCTTCATTTTTTGCCCTAGAATTTACAATCTCTTCAACTCTTTCCGTTTCAATCCATCCAGGCATTATCATATTTACCTTCACTCCATATTTTCCTAGCTCTTTAGCTAAACTTTTCGTTAGCCCAGCTAATGATATTCTTACAACATTGCTCAATATTAGGTTTTCTTGTGGTTCTTTTATTGCGAAGCTACTTAAATACACAAATGAACCTCTGCTTTCTTTTATGTATGGTAATGAAAATTTAGTTATCCATATAGCACTTAAAAGTAATGATCTAACAGCTTCGTCCCATGCATCTAGTTGAGTGCTTTCAAAATTACCGGGTTTTGGTGGTGGGGCCACATAAACTAACGCATCTAACCCTTTTAATATGTTTACTGATCTATCGACTAAATTTTTAACATCATTTAGATTCCTAAGATCTGCAATTATTCCATAAACCTTACCATAATTTTTCAAGTTATTTAGGGCTTTCGTTAAATTTTCTCCATTATGGCCTGAAATTACCACTTCATTATTATATTGCAATAAAACTTTAGAAATACCATACCCAATTCCTTTTGTTGAAGCTGTAACAATAACTTTCATTGAGAGCACCAATAAATATAACTATAAAAGAAAAATAAAAGGATTTATAATATTAGTTTAGGTAATGTTAATGCTTTTTGATACCTTTTCTCTACATCATCCCAATTAACTACATCCCACCATTTATCTACATAGCTTCCTCTATCGTTTTTATACTGTAGGTAATATGCATGTTCAAATACATCACAGGCAAGCAATGGAACTAAATTCATTGTTATTACGCTATTATGTTTCTCTACCTGTGTTATTTTAAGATCTCCCGTAACAGGATCTAAAGCTAATATAGCCCATCCAACTCCTTCAACTAACTTAGCAGCATCGCCAAAAACCTTCTTGAATTTTTCGAATGACCCAAAGTTCTTATTAATTGCATCAGCTATTTGACCTCCTGGAGTTCCACCACCTTTACCTGTAGGAGCCATATTTAACCAATATAGCGTGTGAAGCACATGGCCTCCATAGTTAAATTCAAAATCTCTTGATACTGCTCTTACATCTAAAGTAGTTTCTTGACCATTTAGGTATTTCTCTAGTTTTTCTATAGCAGCATTTGCTCCATTAACATAAGCCAAATGATGCTTATCATGATGGAATGTTAATATGTCCTTACTTAATACTGGCTCTAACGCATCATACGAATAAGGTAATGGAGGAAGTTCATATCTCTTATATGATACCATACTATATCGCCTCATTTATATATATTATTCATACTAGATTTTAAGTTTTAATATAAACTTTTTCTGATTAGAATCAGTTTTAGAAAATGTTTGGGAAGAACATCTTCTTATCATCTAAAGAGACTTCCTTTAACTTAATTTTATATACATCCTCTATTATTTCCTTTTTTAATACGCTCGTTGGATCACCATACGATTTAACTTGACCATTTTTTAATAACAAAATCTTATTCGAAACGTTAGCATAATATATTTCGTGCATTGTAAATACAACTGTTATTTTCATTTTTACTGATATATCTTTTATAAATGTAAGTATTTTTGCCTGATTAGTTATATCAAGAAAAGCCACAGGCTCGTCTAACAAAATTATCTTAGGATTCCTTGCAAAACAGCCTGAAAGCAAAACCAACCTCTGCTCTCCACTACTTAAATTACTAAAAGGAGTTTTCAAATAGTTTTTATCGAAAAAGTTAAAATACCATTTCCTAACTTTATTTATATCATCTTTGCTAATGAAGAACTTTTTATCATTACCATAAAGCTGTGCCAAAAGTATATCTTCCACGTTAGCATATGGATCTATATTTGGATTAGCTGGTAAATATGAAATGATATTTCTCGATTCTTCAGGCGGTTTACCATATAACAACACACTTCCATAAGTTGGTTTTATTAAGCCGGCCATTATTTTAAGCAAAGTAGTTTTACCAACTCCATTAGGGCCTAATATTGCTAGTATTTCTCCTTCATTTAAGCTAAAATTTATATCTTTAATAACTTCCTTATCTTTTATGAAGTATGAGACATTGTTTACATAAATACTTTCCATTATAGTCTACCTCTATATTTTAATGCAAGATAAATTAAAACAGGTGCCCCAAAAATGCTAGTTATAGCCGTTAAAGGTGCTTCACTTGGATAAATAACAAGCCTTGCCAATATATCGCTAAAAATAGCTAAAAGAGAGCCAGTTAAAAGGCTCATAACTAACGCTTTCCCAAAGTTACTACCAACGATAAGTCTTGCCATCCAAGGTGCTGCTAATCCAATAAAGCCCACAGGACCTGCCATTGCAACTAGTGCTGCTGTTGATAAAGAAGCAGCTATTACTGATATTATTCTAATGTAAGATACTTTAACACCTAAACTTCTTGATAAATCTTCACCTAGCATTAAAGTGTTTATAGCTTTCCAGTTATAAAACATAATTATCAATGAAATCATAACTAATACAGAACTTCTTTCTAACGTATTAAGTGTAGTAAAAGATACGCTACCGAAAAGCCAAAATAAAACGCTTGGTATTCTTGGACCTAATTTTATCATATAGATCGTTGTTAAACCGCTCAACAAATAAGATAAAGAAATCCCAGCTATAATTATAGTTGTTGAAGAAGATCTAAAAATCGCAGATATTAGTAGAACGAAACCAAGACTTCCTAGTGAACCTACTAGTGCAACAAAATAGAGTTGATAATATGAATAATATCCAAAGTATTCTGCTATAGTTACTCCAAAAATTGCTCCAGAGCTAATTCCTAATAAATATGGATCCGCTAACGGATTTTTCAAAGTGTATTGTAGAGTTAATCCTGACGAAGATAATCCTATACCTAAAAGCAATGCAGCTAATGTTCTCATTAGCCTATAATTCAATATATCTCTATAAGTTGATTGAAGTTTAATTCCAAAAATTGCTTGAATGACCTGATCAAAACCTACTTTTGAATAAGGACCAGTTGATAAAGATATCAAAAAAGAAATAGGCAATAAAAAAACTAAAATTATTGAAATAATGTTATTAACAGATATTTTCATTAAGTTCGCCTATTTGTTTATTGGAAAACTCGTTGGAGAAACATTAGTGGGAACACTTGTAATGTTAAATAAGCTTGGATGTGTTATCATCATAAATAATTTGACTCCATATACAACTAATGGTCCGGGCTCATTTAAATAATCAGAATAATATCCATTTATTAAATAAACCCTATTGTATTTAATTGCAGAAATATTCATATAAGCATTACCTATTGAGCTCTGAAGCCAATTAATCAGATCCGTTTCATTTATTAAACCTCCATTACTATCAATTATAATTACACTTGGATTAGCATTTAATAATTCTTCAGGGCTTATAACTGGCCAACCAGATAGATTTGAAAATACATTATTATTTCCAGATAGCATAATCATATCATTTTGAAAGGTATTTCCTCCTGCAACATAAGTAGGATTTATCCATAACAAATATGCAACATTTTGAGGCGTAACATTGTTTGCCAAATATCTAAAATAAGATATATTTGACGACATAGATTCTACTAAACTAACAGCTTGTTTAACATTACCTGTAGCTCTTCCCGCCATGATAATTGCATTATAAAGATCACCTAAGGAATTATAAGATGGCAATAATATTACAGGTATTCCATAATTTTTTAATATATTAGAAACTGAAGAAAATTCCCATTCATATGTTCCTATAACTAAATCGGGCCTAGCAGACAATATTTGTTCTATATTTGGTTCTGAATAAGTACTTCCTATATTAATTATTTTGCCGCTGTTATACAAATTAGTTAATTCATTTTCATATTGGGGAGGTAGATAATAAAGACTATCATTATCTACGCCAACTATTTGATTAGTAGCATTTATTGCTAATAATATTTCTGTAGTAGCAGGATCCAACGAAACTATCCTAGTTGGATATGTTGGTATTGTAACGGTTGTATTTGTTGCATCCAATATAGTAACAGGAAAGTTATTTTGAACTGCAAGAGAATTAATTTTCTGTTCTAAGTATAAAACTTCGCTATTTATGCTCGAATTAATATTATTCACATTACTTTTTAAAGATCCGACTTCAACTGACAAACTAGCTATTTTTTCATTAAATGTTTCTTGCGTTTTGTTGTTATAAATTGCAAGTGTTGAATTTAAATTATTTATCTCTTTTTGCATTTCATTATACAATAAAGCCATAGATAGTCCAAGCGCTCCAAACCCAATAATTACTATTATCAAAATTGCTATGATCAAATTACTCGTTTTCACACTTTCACCTCTGGATACCCTATCCAGTTATTACTCATTAATAAATCTTTCTTATTACTAAATATATGCAGGTGTGAGTACGTGGAGAAAATTATCGAAATAGCGAATGAAGTCTCAAGAGAAAAAGTTAGAGGAGCTTCTTGGAGCGCTGAAGCTATGGCTAAAGCAGTCTACGAATTAGGTAAAGCAAAAGCAGTTTCATGTAATGATATAAACGAAATATCAAAAGTTATTGTTAATGCTAATCCAGCTATGGGAAGCCTATATAATTTATCATTAATACTTAAAAATTCATGCGATTTAAAAAAAGAATTATATCTTGCTGCACAAAAATTCTTGGAATATATGAATTTATCAAGAAATTCTATAGTTAGATATAGTAATGAATTGTTTAGAGAAAGCGCTAATGTCTTTACTCTTAGCAATAGCAGCAATGTTTATAATGTTATTAAGGAGAACAAAGATAAAATAAACAAAGTTTTGGTTGCTGAATCTTATCCAGGAGGAGAAGGAGCTATTTTTGCAACACAAATAAAAAGCTTGGGTATAGATGTTGAATTATATCCAGATGCATCTATAAGCAATGCTATTGAAAAGTCAAGTTTTGTATTAATTGGAGCAGATACAATAACTATTGATGGATGCTTATTTAATAAGGTTGGGACTAAAAATGCAAGTATAATAGCAGGTTATTATGGAAAACCAGTTATAGCTGTTTTTGAACCCTTCAAAATTAATCCTATTATGAAATGCGATCAGGATATTGCCATAGCAAGGTCATATTTAATACAAGGATACGGAGAGCTTTCATATAGGCTTTTTGATCATTTACCTAATAACTTACTCGATGGAATATTAAGCGTTAATGGCCTTATAGATCCTTCAGGTTCCAATTTAAGTAGATTGCACGAATCTTTTTTAAATTGGTTTACTAACATTTAAACTTTTAAACTGATAAAATAGTTATTAATAAAGTGGGTTCATTTGACTTTAGTTGTTGCAATAGACAGATCAAATACTGAAGATGGAAAAGATATAATAAGTATTTTAAATAATATTTGCAATATGGTTGCAGGAGTAAAGCTAGGAATGCCATTATTATTAAAACACGATCTAAACCTTTTGTCTAACATAAGGAAAATATGCAAGAATAACTTAATTATAGATTTAAAGTTAGCAGATATTGGAGAAGTTATGGTAGAGACAGTAGAACTTTTTAAAAACTATGCAGACGCTGTAATTGCTCACTCATTTATTGGCAAAAATGGCGCATTAGATAAATTAAAAAATTATCTTGATGAAAATAATATGAAATTAATACTAGTCGGTTCTATGAGTCATAAAGGATCTGAAGAAATTTATGATAAGGAAATAGATAATATAATAAAACTAATAAAAGACATAAATCCATGGGGAATTGTTCTGCCAGCAACTAGACCTGAAATTATAAAAGTATTTAGAAGAGAACTTGGAAATGAAATAAAGATTCTTTCTCCCGGTGTAGGGGTTCAAGGAGCTAGACCAGGATCAGCACTTTGCTATGGTGCAGATTATGAAATAATAGGCAGATCAATAATGAATTCTCCAGATCCAAAAGAAGCTACAAAAGTTCTAATATATGAACAGAAAAGGGGGATGTATGAGTGCAAGAAATAAAAAATATTGATATATTTTCTAAGGTTTTATATGATACCGGATCTATAAAAGTTGGAAAATTTTTGTTAGCAAGTGGAAAAAGTAGCTCAATATATGTTGATATGAGAAAATTGCTTGGAAATGCTGATGGGTTTAAAATGATAGGTAATCTATTAAGTCAAAAAGTCAATGAATTAAGTAAACATGAAAAACTAGATGTTATTGCTGGAGTTGCAACCGGTGGAATTCCTTGGGCTTCAATAATTGCATATCTAAACTCGATACCAATGGCATACATAAGGCAACCTAAAGGCCATGGAACTGATAGTAAAGTAGAAGGAGCCGATGTGAGCAATAAATACGTTTTAATAGTTGATGACGTTTCAACCACGGGAGGCAGCATAATAAATTCCATAAACACAATTAAAATGCAAAAAGGTATTGTTAAATCTTCCTTAGTTATAGTTGATAGGGGCGAAGGAGCAATTGAAAATTTAAAAAAGGAAGGAGTCGATTTACATTATCTATTTTCTTTAAAAGATATTTTAAATAGTTTGCTTAACCAGAAATTAATTGATGTGGGTATTTATAATAGCATAATTTTTGAGCTTTATGGTGATTAATATGGGTTGGTATAATAAAGACGTGGTGAATATTTTAGATTTTAGTAGGGAAGATATTGAACTGCTTTTTTCAAAAGCTGATGAAATGAGAGCGCAATTAAAAGATAAAAGTGTTAAGAAAACATTAAGCAATAAAATAATTGGTATTGCATTCTTTGAACCATCTACAAGAACTCGTATGAGCTTTGAAACTGCCGCAAAAAGACTTGGAGCAGATACGGTAGGTTTTACTGGAGAAGAAGGGACTAGTGTTGCTAAAGGAGAAACATTTGCAGATACAATTAAAATGATTGATTCTTATGTAGATGCTATAGTTTTAAGGCATAAATTTGAAGGGGCAGCATTGTTCGCATCAGGTATAGCTCAAAATCCAGTTATTAATGGTGGAGATGGCAAATCCCATCATCCTACTCAGGCCATGCTTGATCTATATACTACAAAAACACTATTCGGCGAAATAGATGGACTCACATTTGCTTTAATAGGTGATTTAAAGTATTCAAGAACTGTTTCTAGTCTAATCTATGGATTATCTATGTTTAAACCGAAAGAAATCATATTAATATCACCTCAACAACTTAAGCTGAGGGAAGAAATTAAACTGTTTGCTGTAGATCATGGATTAAAGATTAGAGAAGAAGAAAACATTGAAGCTATTTCTGAAGCAGATATAATTTATGTAACTAGAATTCAAAAAGAAAGGTTCCCAGATCTCCAAGAGTATGAGAAAGTTAAAGGTAGTTATAAAATAAATAAAAAAATACTTGAAACACATGCTAAGAAAACTGCTAAAGTTTTGCATCCATTGCCAAGAGTTGATGAGCTAAGCCCAGATGTTGATAATACAAACTATCAAGCATATTTCTTGCAAGCAAGTCTAGGAGTTCCACTAAGAATGGCTTTATTATCTTTGGTTTTGGGAGGTGATTAAATATGGATATGCGCAAAGATGAAAAACTCCTTGTAAGTAAAATAGAAAATGGGACAGTTATTGACCATATTAATTCTGGTCGGGCCTTAGTTGTATTAAAAATTTTAAACATAAAAGGCAACGAAGGATATAGGATAGCTATTGTTATGAATGTGCCCAGTACTACTATGGGGAAAAAGGATATAGTAAAGCTTGAAGATTACTATCCGAACTCAGAAGATCTAGAAAAAATTAGTCTAATTTCTCCAAATGCAACTATAAACATAATAAAAGATTATGAAGTTATTAAGAAATACAAAGTAGAGATACCTAATAAAATAAAAGGTACACTAAAATGTAACAACCCGACATGCATAACAAGAAAGTCTAATGAGCCAATAACAAGTAGCTTCACTTTGCTAAGTAAAGATAAGATCAAACTTCAATGTGATTATTGTGGATCAATATTAACTGAGGATGATGTAATTAAGGAGCTTATTGGCGAATCTCAATGAGCCTAATAAGCTCAATTTGTGGAATGCTATATGACAGCAGAGGCTTTTTAGGAGATGGATGTGTTAATGTTAATGAAAAAGGTTTTATAGAATCTGTATCAAAGATACCAAAATCTGAAAAATCATTTAATTTTAATAAATACATTATTGGCCCAGGTTTAATAGATCTCCACGTTCACTTAAGAGGCTTAGATCTTTCTTATAAAGAAGACGAAGAAAGTGGAACAAAATCTGCCCTTCAATCCGGAATTACTCTAGTAGTTGACATGCCAAATACAAGGCCAAGACTTGATAATCCAAAATCTATAAAATTAAAACTTAATTCTTTAAAAGAAAAAAGCTATACTGATTATAGTGTTTATTCATCTATTCCAAAAAACACAAGTGATATAGAAGAAATATTAAAGTTACCTATTGCAGGCTTTAAGATATACCCAGAAGATTTAGGAAGTAAAATAGAAATAATCAAAGAGGTTTTAAAGTTGAATAAACTTATTATACTACATCCTGAAATGCCCGAGGCTGAAAGAATTAACGATGAAGAAAACATTTCAAGAGGTACATTAAGAGGTTGTAATTTAGAAAGCGCTTCAGTGTATTATTTACATAAAGTAAATAATCGTGCAAAAATACATGTTACTCACGCTAGTTGCCCTTCGACTGTATTTGAGGCAAAAAAATTTGGCTATACTGTAGATGTAACACCTCATCATCTTTTTTATAATAGCCATAATCAAGGATGTTATTATAGAGTAAATCCGCCCCTTAGAGATGAGACTACTAGACAGAATTTGTTAAAATTGTTCTTAGATGGATATGTTGATGCATTATGTAGCGATCACGCTCCACATTCTTTAAAAGAAAAAGAAAACTTTAAAACATGCCCTTCAGGTATTCCTTGGCTAGGTACTTGGCCGTGGATTATATTTAGACTTGTAAAATATAATTTAATTAGCATACAAGGTTTCTTTTACTATATGTCTTATTCACCTTCAATAATTTTGAACCTAAAGAATTATGGGCTGATAGAAAAAGGATATAGAGGGAATATAATAGCTATTGATAAAGATAAAGTGTGGAGATTTACCAATACATTTAGCAAAGCTCCTTACTATGGCCATTTCTTAGAAGAAAATTATGGATTTGTTAAAAGCGCTTTTATTGGAGGTAAATTAGTTTTTGATGAAAACGGTTTAATAGAAAAAACTGATACAATTAATCCATTTAATAATTTTAGTTAGATAAACTTGTACCTTAAATAAAAAATTAGAAAGCTATGAAATTCCTAATTATTCCATTAAAAATCTGTATTTTACTGCATGATTCTAATCTCTAAAAA
>ERZ1669250.451-NODE-451-length-18849-cov-9.177823_pt1 | contig 18849 bp, 19 predicted proteins | sample MGYA00579295_ERZ1669250 | MGnify/ENA primary metagenome ERZ1669250 (study PRJEB41166, sample SAMN08046056) | hot springs metagenome | biome: hot spring; feature: acid hot spring; material: thermophilic sediment; isolation source: thermophilic sediment from acid...
AAAAACATAGAAGTATTGATGCTATTTTTTAGAAATAGACACCTAATGGTAAAAAGTGATGACAAAATATTATTTTTCTTACTATAGGTCTATGTTTCCGCGATTTTATAATTTTCATTTTTTTATAAAATTATAAAACTTGTCCAGACTCTCTGAATCGTCAGAGTTTTTTTCATCGATTTTTGGCAAAATCATCGGACTATCATGGGACAATCATTGGACAAATTTATAACTTTTTTGTCCAATGATCACTTTTGAGGCATTTTTCTCTCATGACTACCAGCGCTTACCATTTGTTTTTTAAAGACTAAATGATGCCAAAAAAATCTCATAAAAAATCCATCATTGGACATGTTTGATTTTACAAAAGAATATCAAAAAAAAGTTATATTTTATCTCTATTTTCCCTGAAACATCACACAGTCCACTCAGCTCCATCATTGGACATGTTTGATTTTACAAGATAAAATCCAAAAAAGTCCCGGATTTTCTTCTTCAGGCTGTATTAGAAAACTCACTTTTTCCTTGAATACTCACAGATAATGTGGAGTGAGAGGGAGATATGCCTCAATTATGGATATTTTGGCTCATCATGAGGTTGTCTTGCCATCAATTTAGATGAGATATCGAAGACCCCTATTGGCGACATCTAGCTTGGATTTTTTTTGAAAGTACCTAACTTGGGTGTTGGGATTTACTTGACTATGGACAATTACAGTTCTTAGTATTTTAGCCATGAGTAACTTTCAGTTTCCTAGAGGACATTGGGTGAAGTCTGATTTGGACAGACTTCTCCTATGGATGACCGAGAACAAAGCATCAGATATATGTATTGCTCCCAGTACTCGCCTGAGAGCCAGGCTTCAGGGTAACTGGACATTCATATCATCTGACAACTGTTTGCATGATAGTATGATTCTTCCAGTGGTCATGCACATATCGCAGGGTTCAGGAAATGCCTGGACCAGAGTTATCAGCGGAGAGTTTCTAGATACTAGCTATTCCGTAAAAGATCCTAATGATCGTTTTACCGAGCACATGTTTCGTGTCAACATTACAGGATGCAGAGACTTGGGAGGTGGCACTAGTGCTTCCATAGTCATAAGAGCTATTCCTAAGGACGTCCCTCGTCTGGAGTGGTTAAGTATGGAGCAGGATGTTATAGACCACATGGCTCCTAGAAATGGTTTGGTTCTGGTTACGGGTGTCATGGGTTCTGGTAAGTCTACATCTTTGGCAGCCATGATCAGACACATGATGGAAAACGATAATAGACATATTGTGACTTTTGAAAGTCCTATTGAGTTCAACCTCATGCAGTTGAATGAAGACCCTGATTGTCAGAAAGGTGGAGTCATTATTCAAAGCGAAATAGGGGCACATATCCGCTCTTTTGAGCTGGCACCTATGAATACCACCAGACGCGCTCCAGATGTGGCATTATATGGCGAAATAAGAGACCCTGAGACCATAGCCGGAGCCATAGAGCAGGCCGAAATCGGAACATTGGTGTATGCCACTGTGCATACCTACTCAGTATCATCTACACCCAATCGTATGGTTAACGTATTCTCTGCTGAGGAGCGTAGTGCCAAGGCTGCGGCTTTCCTATCCTCTATCCGTATGATTATGCATCAGCGGCTTATCAGGACTGTCGATGGCAAGCGAGCAGCCGCCAGAGAATGGTTGGTATTCGATAGTGATTTGCGTGAGGAGTTATTGCTCATGGACCAGAAGAAGTGGGCACAGCATATAGAGAAAGCAGTGCATACCAAGGGCAGACCCCTTTTGGAGTCCATGCACATATTGTATGACAAAAAGCTTATATCAGATACGGAGTTGAAAGCCGTAGAAATGGAGAAGCGGAGGAATAAGGATGCATTGGCGTAACAGTTCCAAGTTGGTAACGGTTCTGAAGCTGGACTGGCCTGCGGCAGTTTTTACTCTGCTTTTCATTTTGCATGTTTCATGGACTACAACTATAATATGGCTTTTCATTATAGCCATGTTCGGTTATGCTGCATTCAAGGGTTGGAGTTTGGGTGGACTCGTACGTAGATACATGTACACTTTAGGTCCCAAACAACTGAAATCTATGTCGAAGAATTCCAAGTTCTGGGTACGCAAGCGAGTTATTTTAGGGCCAAGGAGTGAGTAATGCATTATTATAAGCGTAGAGTAGATAGATACTTGTGGCCTGTCCTTATATCATCTTTGGTGGTATTACCTCCTTCGTTACTCATGGCTTTTAAGGGGTCTGGTGACTATAATAACAACGATTATGTGCCAGTTAACCACAACTACCAAGTTTTACATGTAGTCCCGTTAAATAAGCCATATCATGATGATCAGTTCATGAAGAGATGGGCTTATAATGTGGTTCGGGAATCTTTTGAGTTCGACTCACATAACTTCATGAACGTAATGGCTATGGTACAGCCTTACTATGCAGCCAATGCATTCAAGACATTGATGTCTGGGCTGAAAAGCAGTGGCGCGGTTCATACTGTAGAAGAAAAGCATATGGAGTCTACAGTATCTCTGCTGACTGCTCCTGTAATCTTGCGTAAAGGATTGGTAGGTGGTAGATACTTATGGCAGATTCAATTTTATATGCAATGGAAGTTGGTAGAGCCTAATACAGGGAAAGTGTTACCCAATGATTATCAAGTAACTGTGCTGGCTATGCGAGTACCTATTTTGGAATCCAGTAATGGTGTTCTTATCGCTCACATAGTTACCAAACCAGTTCAGGAGAATCAGATTCCAGGGTATGGTAGCGGAAAACAACAGGAGAAATAAGAGACATGTCACAAGAAAATGAGCGTGTTGTACATATTTTGGGATTTCCTACTCTGAGGAGCATAATCCACTCCTCTGTTTGGAACATAACCATCGTAGTAATGATGTTCAATCTAATCATGTTGGGGCTTATATCATTCAACTGGATAGTACATCCTCCTATGCGAGTAGTAGCGGTTAGTCCAGATTTAAGGTACGTAGTGCTGCCATATATTCATAAGCCTTATCTTAGCGAGACGGGTGTGGAGTCTTGGGTGGAAAATGTCATGTTATCCTCAGTGTCTCTTTCCTACGATAATTATAAGAATCGTTTAAGTGATTTAAAGAATAGCTTTTCACCGGAGGCGTATGCATCTTATGTGGAGGCTTTGACACACTCACAGCTAGTAAAAACTTTGGTAAAGTATAGATATATCACTACAGCCATACCTGTGGGGCATCCGGGTATTTCCAATCACGGTGTGTATAATCAGCATAGAATGTGGGTTATTCAGTTTCCAGCCGTTATAAACTTCGTAGGTGCCAATGGTCTTCAGCATCATAAAGAGCACTTAGTGTTTTCTGTGACGGTAGAACAAGTTCCTCTGAGCGAGAATCCTAGAGGACTGGTTATTATTAAAGCTACTTCTACGAGAGTGTGATGCAAAAGACTTTATACATTATAGTTCTGTTTCTTCTAACTGCATTAACGGGATTTACTTTCTATTACTTCCTGTACAATCATGTGCGTTCCACTGAGTTGGTGTATGTTCACATGAATAATAAAGAGCAGATCATGCAGTTGCCACCTGTAGATAAACCTTTTCAGAATAACCAGTATGTAGAGAACTGGATGTCTGGTGTTATATTGGGTAGTTTCAATATCAACTTTGCTGACTATAAATACTTCTTATCACGTCAAATACCCAACTATACTCCGCAGGAATGGCAGTATTTCATTAATCAATTGGAGAGTAAAAAATTCTTCAAAAACATGATTCAAAACTATGGAGATATTCAGGTTAGTCCGTATGAGCCTCCTATTTTATGCAACACTGGTGTATCCAATGGGGTATACACATGGGAATTCAATTTTCCATTACAGATAGATAACTATAAAGTCAACAGTATACCTAAAGTTATCAACTTGGTCATATTGGTATCTAGAGCTTCGGTGTCTCAGAATACTTCAGGGTACATCATAAGCTATTTAAAGATAAAAAATGGTTTCAATGGAGTTTGTACTGGATAATTTCTTTACTTTGATAATACGCATATGTTACACTAAAAACGAAGAACACAAGTTTCGAGGAGTTTCTACAATATGAGAAAAGCTAAATGGGCTGTAACTTTATGGGCTGTTCTTTCTGCACAGGCTGTGTATGCTGCACCTGCTACACCTCTTATACCTATAGTAGGTGAAACTGCCAGCACAAAATCTACAGCGAACACACCTAACAATTCTGCTTCTAACACGGAGATGGAAGCTAACGGTGAGATAGTAAGAAGGGTATATGCTACTGCACCTGATGTAAGCAACTACACCCTTCCTGCTAATGGAGAGGTTCCTGTCATATCAGAAGGAGGTGGTAAAGTCCACCCCATGGAAACTCTTCCTCCTATTCCACCTATTGTGTTTCAGGAAGCACAAAGAAGTGCGCATCCTATGACCAACGAGCAGCTACGTGAGCAGATTCACCAGCTCGTAGAGCAGGAGAGAATTCTGTCGTCTAACGCCAGTTCGCCTCTCAAGGTCGTCAATAAGAATATAAGCGGTAATTTCAATACAGGTGGTGTGTCGGCTCCTATTTACATAGGGCCTAATTATACCACCAGCATAGCTTTTGAAGGCGCTGGCGGAAGTCCATGGCCCGTTGCAGTGGCTGTCATAGGAAACAAGTCTATTTTCAAACTTACTGATCCTTTTTCATCCACTGTCAATCAGTCTGCTACTCAAATTGCCAACTTAGGAAAAGGTAAGTCATCCTCCTACAGCACTCAGGCACAGCAGGCGGAGACTTCCATGATCAAGAACATGCCAAAGAACACGGTCATCTTAACCACTTCTTCTTTTGGTGGAAGCACTACCTTATCTGTACTCTTGAAAGGTGCTCCCGCCCCTATTTCCATTCCGGTTATAGTTTCCAAGAAGGAAAGCTACGGCACTGTGATTATCAGGATGAACAGATCATCGCCCGACCATAAGGAGCCTATCATTCTTCCTTCGGTGAATGTACCAGTTACTAAAACTATGATGGACTTTCTTAACGGTATACCACCTAAAGATGCCAAGCCCTTAAAGGTGGATTTCCCAGGGGTTCACGCATGGGACATGAGCGGCAAGTATTATATTACTAGCGATTATCCTCTCATATCTCCTGCTTGGATGGCATCTACTGAGAATGCAAACGGTAAGCATGTATACGAGTTGAGTCCAGTTTCGGTGTTATTGGTTTCTGTTGATGGCTCAATTCACTATGTCAAGTTAGATCAGCACACTACAGTTTACGGAGTCCCCAATGAGTGAAAAAACTGAAGCAGTCACTAGTTACTTAAAGAAAAACAAGAAGCCTATGTTGATCATAGGTGGAGTAGTGGTACTTGCTGGAGCTGCCATGGCCCTCACAGGATCACATTCATCATCGCATTTGAAGTCTGCGGTGAATGTTACTGCGTCAGGTCAGGCTGTAGTAGGAAACTCTACTCAAGAGTATAAGAAGAACCTGCAGAACTACTCTGAAAATGAATCACAGAAAGCTTTGAAGAGCAACAGCTCTTACATAGCCCCTGTTATTCCTAAAACAGAGAGTACTAACTTGGTATCGTTGGTTCCTCCTATAAGTCCTTCTCAGTCGGCAACTCCTTTAGTTGAGTCTGTACCTCCGGCTCAGCCAAAGGTTAAAGTAATACACGTACCTGCCGTGGCATATGCTCAAGAGCCTTACTATAGTTCATATGCAAAAGAAGTAAAGAAAGTAGATAAATACTTTGGAATGTTGAACTTGAATCAATCTGGAAGAGGTCCACAGGTTCTAGAAATAAGCCCCGACACGGAAACTGTATCTCCGGTGGGATACTCCCCTTCTTCTGGTTACTATGGAGGTTCTTCATCTGCAGGCAGCTCTAATGGGTCTTCCTCTGACCATGCTACATTGAGTGGCATTTTACCTGGCTCTGTTTTGTTTGGTTATCTGTATTTCACTTTAGACTCATCTGTCCCTTCTGCGGTGGAAGTAGTCATAGACTCAGGTAAGTATTCAGGTGCCAAACTCATGGGATCATTCAAGAGATACTCAGGTTACTTGGTGATATCTTTCAACACCATGGTTTGGAAAGGCAGAGTATATTCCATAAAAGCGGTGGCCATCAATCCTAACACTAGTATGGAAGCTGTTAGAACCTCTGTAAATTACCATACTCTTTCTAGATTCGCAGGACTATTAGGAGGAGCTTTCGTCGGAGGTCTAGCACAGTTAGGACAGACCATCGGACAGCAGGGAACCTCTACCATAACCAATGGAGCAGTGGTGACGAACACCAATCTGTCTACCAAGCAGCAGCTATTGGTAGCAGCTGGTGGTGCTGGTTCACAGATTTTGCAGACTGTCGGCACCAGTTTGACTAACCTATGGAATGAAAAGCCCACGGTGAAAGCCAAGGCTGGACTGAACATGGCTGTGTTGTTTTTAGGTGAGGCTCAGGAAAGCCACGGTGCCATTCCTAGCAGTACTAAGACCAAGACTTCTCCTACACAGCAGGGGCAGACTTTACCTATGTCGAATAGTACGCTGCCTAGCAATTCCATGCAGTACGCGCCCACTCAGACTGGTATGTTGACTAATGGATACCCAAATTCTTACAATCCTTACAACAGAGTGCCTAGTAACGTACATATTATCCAATAATCGTAGGAGAAGAAATGAGTACTTTAGATGATGATTTCGATATTTTAGAAGCGACTCCAGTGCACGAGGAAGTGCAGGAAACCTTACAGGAAACTAGCGCAGATGAAGAGCACATAACTGGACCAGCCGATATTCAGTATACTCCGCCCAAGAAAAGCAATCCATTAGTTAAATTTGGGGTTATTCTCTTAGGTGTTCTTTTGGTGGTAATGGCTTTCGCCTTAGTAGCTTTGAAGTTCTTATCGCCCAAGTCCAAGCCTGAAAAGGTCTCTGATGAAGTCCATCATGCTGAGACTCATCCGTCTATGCCTTCTCCCAGTGTGCAGTCTAGTCACTCTTCGAGCGCAGAGCCCATTCCCAACATGGGTAAGAGTAGTCAGAATTCTCTGTTGAGTTTGGCTCCTCCTAGTGAGACACCATCGGGTGCCAACGCTACTCCTGCCATGCCATCTGTTGCTGGCGTGGCGGCTTCTTCGGCCAATACATCTGCTCAGCAGATTAGCCCCATGGAGAGTGCTCCTACTGTATCCAACGCTTCAGCGGCTCTGAATTCCATAGCTAGCGGTGTGAGTCCCGTGACTTCTGAGTCTTCTTCGGTATCTGGTCAGACTGGTTCTTCTGGTATCATGAGTCTTTCTTCGGCACCATCCGCAGCGAGTGCTTCGAATGAGTTAGCTACGTCTGCCACGAATTCTGCAACTGCCTCTGACCATAGTTCAGAAGTAGGAGCCTTGGAGAAGCGTGTGGATAAACTGTCTCACGAACAGAAAAGCATCATGTCTACTTTAGGAAGCATTCAAAAGGAAATACAACACATTCAGGCAGAGCCTTCCGGGAAAACTGTGGTGGTGTACAGGAATATATACAGAGACGTACCCGTAGAGACAAAGCCTGTGATTAGAACCCCGCATTGGACCATAAAGGCCATAGTTGGAGATAAAGCGGTAGTTCATGTGCAAGGAGCAGGGGATATTACTGTGGTTCCCGGCTCCATTATACATGGCATAAAAGTTATCAGTGTAAACAGTAAGGAGGTTAAAACTTCTCATGGCAACATTTACAAGTAACATAAGGAAACTTCACATGAAAAAGATACTCATTAGTAGTGCAATTATGGCTTTAGGTTTTTCTTCCTACACTTATGCTTGGGTAGGTGGTGATTATGATGTAGCTCCTCCCAAGCCTTCCATGACTCAGCCAGTTCAGAAGTCATCTGCTAATATCAGCGGAATTCCCAAGAAATGGTTAAGTTCTGGAGGAGACTCCCACAACATTATGACTTCTGCTGATGCAGGTAGTGTGACATCCATAGGATATGGCATAGCACAGGGAAACGCTGGCTTTAGCGATGGTATTCCATTACAGCAAGCCTTGTCACTGATTCTTCCTAGTGGTTGGTCATCTCAGGTTCCTTGTTCTATAAAAAATGAGGATGTGAGTTGGCAGGGAGGTACTTGGTTCAATGCCCTACAGCAGATTTCCAGTCAGTATCCTATAAACTTCCAAGTAAACTGGACTACTCAATCGGTATCTGCTTCGGCTGTTGTTCCTGTCAAGAGTACACCGACTTCAGCTCCATTAGTTTCTACAGCTCATAATGCTCAATGTTGGCCTGTCAAGTAGTATTTGACTTATTTTATTAAAAATGTATAGTATGGGATTATGAGAAAAGCATACACTTATTTAATAGGACTTATTGCAGCATTAACTCCTGTACTGTCATCTGCTGAGACTTTACAGCAGATGACTTCCCTCTCCAAGGTCAGTGTATCGAGCATAGCCACACTAGTTCTTATTGTGGTCGGTGCTATTGGCGTGATCTTTGTAGGACAGGGACTTTACGGAATATACACAGACCATAAAAGCAAGGCTCCATCAGGACATCGTTGGGGCACTATAATAACAGGATCGTTATTGTTGGTAACTCCTATTATTATAGAGTTAGTAGCCAACTCTATGGGGCTTTTACAGGGCAATAACATTTTAGCAGGCATGAGTCACGCTAGGACTCCTTCTGGTTCTGATTTAGTATCCAGAGCTACTGCTCTTATACCATTTTTTGCTAGTCTCATTGAATATTGTATAATGCTTATAGGTTTGATTGTTTTTTCTGGTTCTTTAGTTAGTTTGGCAAAACTGTATGCTCCTAATTCTAGATCTTCAGGTCTTTCAGTGAGCTTGGGACTGGTTTTTGGTGCTGCCATGATTAATATTGGTTATTCTGCAGACATAATTTCCAACTCCATATTTATGAGCGTATCTTCTACTGGATTTTCTTATACACCTAAGTCTAGTGGGCCTTTGGGTGAATACTCCACCTTTGTTATGTACGCTATGGCTTTATTAGGGTTGTATGGACTTGGTAGAGGCTTGTACCAATTATCTAAAGTAGCTGAAGAAAAGAAAGGGTTGGCTTCTGGTATAACTCACGTAGTGGGAGGTATTTTATGTCTTAATCTAGACTTACTATTGAACGCTGCAGGATCTTCTATGGGTGGTGTAGTGCAGAGTGTAGTCAATGTCATAACAGGTGGTTAATTTATCATTGCTTTAATCTATTTTTTAATATTTTTTTTCTATAATATATCCATAGATCTATATTTTCTTATATACTTTCATTTTTAACTAATAATTCTAGATTGTTTGTTATATCATGATTATCCTAAAACATGGTATTGTATCTCACTCTTGACTTTACCTACATCTTGATTATTTATTTATTGTATGATACTTATATCAAGACAACTTTACATAGGAGGATATACGCATGAGTACTAAAAAGTTGTTGTCATTATCATCGTTGTTTTTTGGTCTACTATCTCCCGCTATGGCGTTTGCTGGTGGCAATGGTTTTTCTGTAACCAACTTGCTAACTACTTCCAGTGGCTCTATAAGCTCCATAGTTACCCTGGCTCTAATGGGCTTTGGTATGCTAGGAATTATCCTAGTGGGAATGTCTTTGTATGGAATGTACCAGGATCATAAGAATAAGCAGCCTATGGGCCATAGATTTTCTGGTCTTCTGATAGGTTCATCACTGTTGATCGTGTCTGTCATAATAGGCTTTATACTGCACTCTGTATTGGGTACAGGTACAGGGTATTCCAGTGGAAGCACTAGATCTTCTAGTACTATTGGATTCAGTAGCACAGGCGGCAGTTAATTCAGTACTAAGGTAAAGCCTTATTATTAAACGCCCTTAATAGAATATTAAGGGCGTTTCTTATTAGTCCCAGCTGAGAGATGCGCCGTTTTGATACTCGGTTACTGTGGTTTCAAAGAAGTTTTTTTCCTTTTTGAGATCCATCATTTCACTCATCCATGGAAAGGGATTGGTGGCACTGTACTGCCTTTCCAGACCTAGCTGAGCCAGTCTTCTATTGGCTATGAATTGCACGTACTCTTTGAATACTCCAGCATTAAGTCCCAACACCCCCTGTGGCATAGTATCGTCAGCATATCGACTTTCCAGTTCTACCGCTTCTTTTATGAGGTCTATAATTTCATTCTGGAACTCTGGTGTCCATAGCTCAGGATTTTCTACCTTGATTTGGTTAGCCATATCGATACCAAAGTTGCAGTGCATGGACTCATCACGGAGAATATATTGATACTGCTCTGCAGCTCCTACCATTTTGTTCTGACGTCCCAAGGCCAGAATTTGACTAAAGCCCACGTAGAAGAACAGGCCTTCCATGATGGCAGCGAATACTATAATGGACTTCAATAGTTTCTGATCATTCTCGAATGTGCCTGTGTGGAAGTTACTATCCGCTATCACTTGAATAAATGGGATAAGAAACTGGTCTTTATCGCGCACAGAAGGCACTTCGTGGTACATATTGAATATCTCACCTTCATCCAGTCCAATAGACTCTACGATATACTGGTAGGCATGAGTGTGAATAGCTTCTTCGAATGCCTGTCGCAGTAAATACTGACGGCATTCTGGGGCAGTAATATGGCGATAAGTGCCCAATACTATGTTATTGGCAGCTAATGAGTCTGCTGTCACAAAAAAGCCCAGATTTCTTTGTACTATGCGTTTCTCTGCAGGACTGAGCATGTTGCTCTTCCACAGTGCCACATCTCTGCTCATACTCACTTCTTGAGGCATCCAGTGGTTATTACAAGCGGCCAAGTACTTCTCCCAAGCCCACTTATACTTGAACGGTACTAGTTGATTGACATCCGAACTACCATTGATGATGCGCTTATCTTCGGCTTTGACTCTTTGAAATCCCATATATTTTCTCCTTGTTTAGATAGGTATAGTCTACCATACTTTCAGAAAAATAACAAGATGGTGTCTTATATGAACTTAGATTTCACAACATGTGGTGTTTGCACAAAAAAAACAGCCGCTTATAAGCGGCTGTCTGATGCTTACTGTGAAGTTTTACTGACAGGCCTCACAGCTAGGATCGTCTATGGGGCACATTTGACTGGGTACAGCATTCAGTACTGACCTATCCACTGTGGACTTTTCAGCTGATGAAGCGCCCATACTTCTGAGGTAATAAGTGGTTTTCAGTCCTTTATGCCATGCCAGACGGTACATCTGGTCCAGCTTTCTTCCTGATGGCTCACGCATATACAGGTTGAGGCTGGCTGACTGGTCTATCCACTTCATTCTTCTACTGGTAGCTTCAATCAACCACTCAGGCTCTATCTCGAAAGCGGTTTTGTACACATCCTTAATGCTGTCTGGAATGCGAGGAATCTGCGAGATGGAACCATCGTAGTACTTGATGTCCTTGACCATGGCAGCGTCCCACAGACCCAGTTGCTTTAGGTCACGTACCAGATACTTGTTGAGCACCGTAAACTCTCCTGAGAGGTTAGACTTTACATACAAGTTCTGATATATGGGCTCAATACTCTGACTCACTCCTACAATGTTGGATATAGTGGCCGTAGGAGCAATGGCCAGACAGTTACTATTGCGCATGCCCTTGACGACTTTTTCTCTGAGTGCATCCCAGTTTAAAGTAGAGCCTGAATGCACATCTATATTATTTCCGCGCTCTGCCGCCAGCATGCCTATAGTGTCCGCAGGTAGAACACCTTTGCTCCAGAGAGAGCCTTCGAATGAGCTATATGAGCCGCGCTCTTGAGCCAGTTCACTAGAAGCTTCTATAGCATAATAGGAAATCAACTCCTGCATAACATCGGCAAATTCCATAGCTTTTTCCGATGTATATGGCAGTCCCATCTGCATAAGGGCATCAGCAAATCCCATGGTACCTAGTCCCACTGGACGATGTAGCATGTTGGAGTTTCTGGCTTTTTCTACGGCGTAGAAGTTGATGTCTATGACATTATCCAGCATGCGCATGGCAGTTTTTACTGACTGACGCAAGTCATCGACATGGATAAACTGTAACCAGTCTTTTCTGTTCTGTATAGTTTCCAGCATGTCGGGCTTGGGCTGAATGAACGCAGAGATATTGATAGAGCTTAGGTTACACACAGCTATCTCATCCGCAGAGGTGTTCAGGGTGATTTCAGTACATAGGTTAGAGCTATGTACTACTCCCGCATGTTGCTGTGGACTGCGTATATTACAGGCATCCTTGAAAGTGATCCATGGGTGTCCGGTTTCAAACAACATGGTGAGCATCTTGCGCCACAAGTCTACAGCTTTCACTTTCTTGAACAGTTTAATCTTGCCCTGCTCTGCCATCTTTTCATACTTCTCGTATTGCTCCTTAAAGGCTTTTCCGTATAGGTCATGCAAGTCAGGCACATCCGATGGAGAGAACAAGGTCCAATCGCCTTCAGCCTCTACTCTCTGCAGGAACAGGTCTGGAACCCAGTTGGCGGTATTCATGTCGTGCGTTCTGCGTCGCTCATCACCTACGTTGCGTCTTAGCTCCAGAAACTCTTCTATGTCCAAGTGCCATGTTTCCAGATAAGCACACACCGCTCCTTTGCGTTTACCTCCCTGATTGACTGCTACAGCGGTATCATTCACCACTTTCAGGAATGGTATGACACCCTGCGACTTGCCGTTGGTACCACGAATGGTAGACCCCAGAGAACGTACCGAAGTCCAGTCGTTGCCTAGCCCTCCAGCGAACTTGGACAACAGGGCGTTGTCCTTGATAGACTCGTAAATCTGGCTTAAATCGTCTTCTACGTGAGTTAAATAACAACTGGATAGCTGTGGACGCACAGTTCCTGAGTTGAACAATGTAGGAGTAGAAGATACGTTTTTATGGGTGGACAGCACCTCATAAAACTCTATAGCTCGCTGATTGGGATCTGCTTCATTCCATGCCAGTCCCATAGCTACTCGCATCCAGAGAGCCTGAGGAAGTTCTATGAGTTTCTCATCCGCTCTTATTAGGTATCGGTCATATAGAATCTGCAGCCCCTGATAAGTCCAGTGCATATCCCTGTCTGGCTGGATAGCCTTGGCCACTACTTCCAGATCGAATGTACTCAGCATTTTGGAGTGCAACAGACCTTTCTTGACTCCCTTGCGAATATAGTCTTGGAAATATTCTGCGTATGCTTTGGCCATATGCTTGTGCAGTATGGGCTCACCCATAACTTCTTCGCGTATCTTATCCATGAGAAACCGCGCTGCGACCACACTGTACTCAGGGTCTTTTTCTACTAGAGTCCTAGTAACCAAGACTGGAGCCAGCTGCCATTCACCATACTCCATTCCGTCATAAATAGTGTTTTTCAAGTCCTTAATAATGTCTTCCTTGGATACATATCGATTCAGACCTTTGGTGCACTCTTCCAGCAACTTGTAGAATCTGGATGTATCTATCTTTTCTTTTCTTCCTGCAATTTTTATATTCCAGTTGATGTCCAGATCTCCACGAGCTTTGGTTTTCTGGTCGCGATACAGAATATATTCCTTGGCGATGTCCACCTCGCCGCTACGCATGAGTTCCAGCTCTACGTAGTCCTGAATTTCTTCTATGTGCCACACTCTACCAGACTTATCTTCGGAGCGTTTGAGTATCACCTGAGTTATATTATTGACCATGCGAGCTACTTGTTCTTGCACTCTATGAGAGCTTTTAGCTGTTTCGCCCTGTTTGGATATGAAAGCTCTGGTTATGGCACTGACCAGTTTGTCAGTATCGAACTTTACTGTTCTTCCGTCTCTCTTTATGACTTTGATATCTTTATATTCCACTGAAAGTCCTCCTATGAATATATCTCATTATACCATACACTATTGAGCAAAGTCCATGTTGTGTATAAAGTCTAGTGGTGATGTGTGAATATGACGTCCTATGGGCTGGGTGGTGATATCGCTGAATAATATCTTAGGACGTACAGAATGGTTAAAAGGCATACTTTTTTTGGCTAGTATGTCTCCCTTCCTGTTGAGGAAGTACTGATGGCTTTCAGTCTGTAATAGCCAAGAGGCATTATACTCTGATGAACTCGCCTCATAGAGACTCCACAATCCCTCATTGACACACTCTTTGGCGTGTATGGGCATTCTAGGGATATCTTGGCTTTTTAGATATAGTGTGGGCATATCTACTCCTGTCTTTTATGCAGACTATTAGTGCATAAGCAGGGTAGAATTTTTATTCACACACTATAAGTTTTGTATATGTCCAAAAGGTAATGATAAAATGATGAGAATCGCTTATAAGTATCATTATAGTTCAAGGTATCTTTTAATGTCTCTTGTAGGACTGATACGCTGGAATCTTCACATTCTTCGTCACACAAACTTAGTAGAGATAGGCATCCCTCTTTATATAATCCTAAGAATAGAGTAGGAGCATCCAAGCCTAGTATCTGCATTAAGTCTTTGGAATCTTTAACGATAGTGTATCTGTCCTTTTCAGTTCCTACGCCTTCTACGAAAGACTCTCCCACTCCTCCTGCTCCGAGTGTTTTTATGAACCATTTATAGCTTAATGGCAGCTTACCTCCCATTTTTCTCTCTATGTACTCTATATCCTCGTCTGTAGCCAAAAACTTTTGTGGAATAAAAACCCTATTATTCTGGTTTTTGTCTACCAAGTGTAGTATTTTCTTTTGTTGTCTTAGGCTCTGTTCACTATACATAGAGATCTCCTATCCTTAGAAAAGATAGGTCTTTTCTATATTTAAAGTCAAGAAAACCTACAAGTTTACCATATACTTACTTCTTTTTCTCCATTATTTGCCACAGATTCTACTATTCTATGAACGATGTCCAGAGCATCTGGGTGCATACCTCCCTTTCTTTGAATTTTATGCAGCTCTTCCTTTATGATGGACAAGTCTTGTGTTTGGTGAGTACTGGTGGGAGTGGCCAAAGCATCGAACTCTCTAAACAGTTCTTCCAAAGACTTTGCCATTTTCATGGACTGTGCATTCTCCACGATATTCTCAGGAGTATATATGTCCATGACTTTTTCTATAGGCTCTACAGGAAGTAGTAGCATGCGCAAGACCTTCTTGCCGTTGTCTATGTACACTCTAGGCTCATAGTCTTTTTGGTCTATAGAGATTCTGGATATGTTCCCAGGAACCACCCAAGTAGTGTCACCCACTTTTTTGTAACTCTGAGTTCTGTGAATGTGTCCTGCCATAACCAAGTCCACTCCATCTATGGAGTAAGGTATGACTCCGTCTCTAGTCCCCATTCCTTGAATGTTTCTATGAATAAGCCATACTGCACGGTCACATGCATATCTGTTTTTCTCGTCTAGAACCGATAATGGCATTTCAGCTCCGTAAGGTGTTCCTCCCAGTAATATGGAGGAATGTGGCGTTTGGATGACCGCGTACGCTTTAGACTCTTTCATGACTACGGCACTCTTGGAGGCATCGATGATAGCCAACATGGAGTCCTTGGAGAACACATTATCGCGCACGTCATGGTTACCTGCCAAAACGAAAGTAGGATTATGGGATGAGCCTAACAGTTGAATCACGTCACTCAACATGGCAGGAGTGCTCACTAGCTGGTCTTTGCTTTGACTCTCAAACCATTTATGAAATAAGTCTCCCAAAATCACCGGGCATAGATCTCTCTGATTGCACTCTTGTATGAGAAACTCCATTTTTCCCATAATGGTGTTATACCAATGGTCTATGCGCCGACCTATTCTATGGTTGGAGATATGAGGATCTCCTATGTACATCATACCTTCACATTCTATGTGCTGCATGTGTCTACTCCTTCGGACATACTACTACCACACACTGGGCACTGTTTCCAGCTACCCTTCAACTCAGCTTGTTGCTCACACACATTCTTCCACTGTTTTTCCGCGTTTTGCAGTGCCACTTCGCTACTCTGAAGCGATTCCATTTTCTGTAAAAATTCCATGGCCATTCTGCAAGTTTGTGTCCATTCATGAGTAGACCACGTCGCATGCAGCTTAGGAGTGGGCACTTTATGCACTGCATAGTGATGACTCCACTGAGATATAAGTTCTACAGGCAAACTTCGAAGCTTCCATGTCGCCTCCAATACAGGAACATGGGTTTTAGAGATACGATGTAGCCCATGCCATTTTTCTACCGATGGGAATGGCAAGCTGGATATGTTCCAGCGTTCTTGAAGTGACGGAACACGACAATCTTGGACTGCCTGATACTTATGCAACTGCTGCGTTTTTCCCATGACTGGTAGCCAAGAATGCAGATCTATAGGCCCTTTGATAAGAGTTGGAACTTTCACGGCAGCTTTCTTCTTCCATTGTGCATGTAAAGCCAATCTTTCATGTATACTCTGCAGTTGCTTCAAAGATGCTTCTGCTTTGCCCAGTCCTTCTATGCCTTCCACTACTACATTCTCCCACTCTTTATAGCGTGGGTCTATAAAGTTCAATTTTTCTTGGATAGACTTGAAAGCATCTCTTAGTGTACTGATGTTGCTTCTATGTTCACTATACCATGACTTCCATACCTTCTGTATGGAGTCTATCCATTTGGCTTCTGAGCCTATGGTGAGCAACTGTGCCTTTTTTCCTTCCACATCGTCTAGAAGAAAAATGTTACTCTTTTGATGCATGATCTGCACATCCGCACCATCTACTTCCTTGACTCCCAGGACGTCACGACTACCTACCCACTCAGGAGCACGTCTTCCCTGATGGGACTTGGAGTCTTTGATAACAACCCCGTCCTGACTTTTCAGAATGTATACTGAAACCGGACTACTTTTTCTTCTTCTTCTCCACTCCAGAATGTAAGAACCAGTATCTATGGTGACACAAGACTCCTTTTTCCCATGCCGAATAATGCTTTCCTTGGAGTATCCTATGCCAGCCGTAGCTCTTATGGCTTCGATGAATGCCGATTTACCTATATTATTGGGTCCCTGTACGATAGTACACATAGGACTCAACTCAAATGTCTGACGCACATATCCTCTGTAGTTCTCTAGCTGGACACTTCGAATATACTCTTCAGCTTGAGCCTGATGCTGCTTGAGTACCTCTACTTGAACACCTTTAACATCTCTAGGGTCCCCTGACAATTGAATAACCTGTATACTGGAGTCGTATAAAGAGCTTATGTCTCTATGTGTAACGATAACAGATTGTATCTTGAGATACTTGGATAGAGCAATGAGGGTTCTGTAAAAGTCCAGAGTATTTTCTTGAGATACCCAGTTATCTACTTCATCGAATACCATGAATGGTCTGATGTCGTATCCGCTTTCTATGAGTTTATGCATGGTAACCAAGCGCAGGCCCGTACTGAGTACATTGGTGATGGCCCCACCGTTGCCGTTCCACACGTCCTCTTCATCTTCACCGTTTTTCAGCATGATGTGTAGAGTAGGTTGCATCTGGTCTATTTCCAGCTGCAGCACCACCTCTCTAGAGAAGTCTTTCAGAACAGACTCTACGAATTTGGTCAGTAGACTCTCTATCATGCTTATGTGCTGACGATACATGACGTCTTGCAGGTGTTCTATGACTTTTTCCACATCATCCTTCAACTCTACCACCCGCTGAGACTCAGCCAGCTGGACTCTGATAGCCTCAGCACGGCTTTTCATGGTCTGTATCTTTATAGTTGCCTTTTGCGTATCGTATAAAAGGCTTTGCCAAGATTGCATTAGTCCCCCAGGATTCTTATGGCTTCATCTACCTGAGCACGCACTTCCTTCAGGTGCTGCTCATACTTCCGTACCTTTTCGTGCTCCTCTTGAACCTTCTGCTCTAGAAGATGCATAATCTGGTCGATATCGAAGTTGCCATCATAGGAGAGACCCAAGTCTTTACATATAGAACGCTCTAGCTCTTCCATACTATGCTTGGCCACAGCCTTCTGGGTCGTAAGTTCCTGAATGTGTTTTTCCAGAGTCTCTCGTTCTCTCTGTAGTTCTTGGAATTTATCCACATCCTCACCATGCATGCGCATAAGGTCTTCTATTTTAGCTGTCATAAGTTCTCTCCTATCTAGCTGCATTCTAGCTTACTACATGACTTATCGTGTGGTCATGTTGCATTATAATAAAGCAAAGTCTCAGATATACATATAGCTTTTTGCATAAGTGTGCTGACCACTCTCCCTTTGTGTTCCGACTCTCCTACTGACAGCCGCGCCACAGGACGTCTTTCCGACGAGTATAATATATCATGCCCATAGAAGTAATTCCGCGAAAGAGTTATTATGCTATAAATCCTAATGTGAACATTGTTTAAAAGGAGAGACTTATGAACGAGATGAAATTACTTAATCCGCCTAGTCGGATTAATGTTTTCCTGATGCAACCGTTCACCGTATTTTTTGCGACACTCGTTTTTAACTTCTTATTTTTTACATTGTTTGCGTTCATACTGACACATATATCTTTTCCAGCGAAGCCTTTTGATTGGCTTTCTTATAATGGCTTTATTTTGGGCATTATAGTGTATGTTGTTGCAGTCGCACTCGCTCTGGCGGCTTGGTCTTCGTCGGAAGAGTATGGTTGGGGTCGAGAGGTGCGTGAGGGTTTTTCCAGCGGTACCACTTTTCGTGATTACCATACTGTAAATGAGTGGATTCGACAACATCCAGAAGTACAACCTTATGTGAATGCTGTAAAAGCTCAAGGCCGACCATTATATCTAGGAGATATGCTAAGACTGGAAAGATGGGTGGGAGACGTCCAATCACAGTCTGAAACATATAGTGTGTAAGCGCTATGAGTTATATAATCGTTTATTTTTTAGTGCATATATAGTCT
>ERZ1669250.452-NODE-452-length-18840-cov-3.784456_pt1 | contig 18840 bp, 26 predicted proteins | sample MGYA00579295_ERZ1669250 | MGnify/ENA primary metagenome ERZ1669250 (study PRJEB41166, sample SAMN08046056) | hot springs metagenome | biome: hot spring; feature: acid hot spring; material: thermophilic sediment; isolation source: thermophilic sediment from acid...
ATATAGATATGTGGCAGGCTTGTTTTTTGCATTGGACACCGCATAATACACAGATTTTATGGTCTCTTTGATGCTCATATCAACATCATCACCTCAACAATTATTAAGTTTATCACAGAAAGTGGGAGAAGCCACTTCCACCCTATAGAAAGCAGTTGGTCAATCCTTGGTCTGCCTAGCGACCACCTGAGTGACATCAGAAACATGAGGGCAACTACCGTCTTGATCCAGAACCAAATTATCCCTGGCAGAAATGCCCCACTCCAGCCTCCAAGGAATAAGCTGACGAATAGAATGGAGACAGCAAGCAGTTTTACGTAATCTCCTATCATAAACAGCCCATATTTCAGGCCGCTATACTCGATTCTCCACCCTGCCTGCAGTTCCTGCGATGATTCAGGCAGATCAAATGGCGCACGTTCTATGACAGCTATCGAACCGATAAAGAAGACGACAGCGGTAAGCGGGAGGTATATGATATTCCATATAAGCGATTGGGAGGCTATTACATTGATTATGTCATAGCTTCCGTTTACCATGCCAATGCTGATGAAGGTCACTATCAGCGCAAGCTCGTAAGTGGTTATCTGTGCAGCGCTTCTAAACCCGCCAAGCACTGCGAACTTGTTATTCTCCCCCCAACTGGCGATTATTATCAGCAGGGGTGAAAATGCCAGCAAGATATATATGAAAAGGAGATTGTATGGCAGGGATATGAAGGTTAGGCTTGGTGCGCCAAATGGCAGCAAAGCGATCAGAAGGAAAGACAGGGCACTTGATAGTATAGGTATCAGATTGTATGAAAATCTATCGACATATTGGTTTGTCACAAAGTTTTTGCCCATGAGCTTTATGACATCGGCGAAGTTCTGCAGTAATCCGAACTTTCCTACATAGATGGGCCCGTATCTTGACTGTATCCTAGCGGAAAATTTTCTGTCAACCCATCCGAGTATTATGGGCGTTGCGATTAGGACTATCAGAATTAAGACGAATGTAGCCAATGCGGATGCTATCAAGTTGGCCTTTGGAGGGAGATAATAAGCGAGCATGGAATAAATCTCATTGAATATCATCTGTCCACCTCCCCCATAACAGGGTCCATGCTTGCGGTTATTACGAATGCGTCTGCGACTTTGCATCCCTCAAGGACTAGGGGAAGCGCTTGAAGGGAATAAAATGAGGGGCTTCTTATCTTCAATCTATAAGGCTTTAATCCTCCATCAGTCACAAGGAACATAGCTCCCTCCCCTTTTGACATCTCATGCCTCACTAAAGTGTAACCGGCTGGCACCTTCATTATCCAGGGGGCGCTGATCTTCGCATCCCCTTTTGGCATGTCTTTGAGCAGTTGCCTTATAATTTTTATTGATTCTAGTATCTCTCTCACTCTCACCATGAACCTTGCGTAAACATCACTGTCGTTTTCTGTGATTATCTCGAAGTCCACCTTGTCATAGACAAGATACGGCTCGTCCTTTCTGAGGTCCCTTTTTATGCCACTAGCCCTCATGTTCGGGCCGGTCACTCCGTTCTCTTTTATGACTTTTTGGCCCATGATCCCTATCCCCTTTGACCTCATTATGAAAAGACTGTTCTCGTATGTCATCGCCCTATACTCTTTTTTCACTTTTTCCTCTATTTTTGATAGGGCTGTGTTTATCTTATCGGCGATCCCATCGGTGAAATCATAGAATACTCCTCCAACTCTGTTGTACATTGGTGCCAGTCTCCCCCCACTTATCTCTTCAACTATATCCATCAGAAGCTCACGCTCTCTTAGCGCCCAAATAAAGAACGTTAAATTGCCTAAATCTTGTCCAAATGAGCCTATATAGACCAAGTGGCTCATTATTCTCTGGATCTCGGCCATCACGGCGCGTATATATTTGACTCTGTCATTTATCTCCAAGTTCATGGCCTTTTCAACCGTGCTTGCCCAGAGTATCTCCCAATTCAGTGCACCAACATAGTCTAATTTGTCTACGATTGGAAAGTAGCTATTAAAATATCTAAGCTCAGCTATCTTTTCTTTTCCCCTATGAAGGAAGCCTATCTCCACCTTCGCATTCTTCACTGTGTCGCCTTCTATGTCCGCTACTAGCTTTAACACCCCATGCGTTGCGGGATGAACAGGTCCTATGTTGAGTTCTATTCCTCTCCCTTCCATATCAAAACTTTAGATCGAGGCCAGTCCAGTTTTTTATCTCATCTGTCACTACAAAGTCTTTCCTGAGGGGGTGGCCTGGCCAATCCTCTGGCAGCAGTATCCTCTTCAGATTCGGATGCCCATCGAACTTTATGCCGAAGAGGTCATAAGCTTCTCTTTCCTCCCAGTCCGCGGATGGGAAGAGATTAGTTATAGAGTCTATACTTTCCTCATGTTTTATGAGGGTCCTTAGGATTAGGATGTCCCTGCCTTCATATTTCGAGAAAACATAATTCAGCTCGAAATTTGGTGGCCTGTCTACGACGGTGAGCATGAAGAGAATATCAAAATTTTTCCTTACCCTCTCAACCACTTTTAGAAGCTTCTTCTTGTCGGTTAGTTCAATAGTCCCGCCATCCGAGGCCTTCAAGCCATTTGGAAAAGCCTTTAGAAGCTTGTCTGTGAAATCGTTCATACGTTTCTCCTGATGGTCTCCCCTGGTAGGATCCTTGAATTTGGGGAGATTATTATACCAGGGTTTATGTTGACGTTTACGCCTGTTTGTACACCTGCCCCAATGAAAGCGCCCAGCTTCTTTCTCCTTGAGTCTTCGAGCTTGCCTTTGACAAGCACTTTGATATCAGCTTTATCAAACCTCAAGTTAGCAGTTATCGTGCCGGCACCCAAATTGCACCCCTCATCAATCACAGAGTCGCCGACATAGCTTAAGTGCGGTACCTTGGTTCCATTCATTATAACAGAGTTTTTTACCTCGCATGCATTCCCAACCTTGCAGTCATCCCCTATAACAGTGTTCGGTCTTATGTATGCATTTGGCCCTATCTCACATCTCTCCCCTATGATAACAGGGCCCTCTATGTACGTCCCACTTCTTATAACCGTGCCTTTCCCTATCACTACATTTCCTTTTATCGTCGCTTTTTCTACCTTCCCTTGATTCTTTGTTTTAATCGTTTTTATCAGCGCTTCTGTGGCGTTCAATATCTCCCAAGGGTATCCCACATCCACCCACATTTTTTTCATCTTGTAGACTTTCACGTTCTTGAGTTTCATCAGCGCATCAGTGAGGAAATATTCGCCGTTGTCTCTCCTCTCTACTTTATCTATTGCCTCAAATATCCCTTTAGAAAACATATACATCCCTGCGTTTATGAACCCTCTCCCCTCCTCAGTCTTCTCCTTTATACCTATGAGTTTATCTCCTTTGAATGAAACACTGCCGAATGATCTTACCTCTTCCTTCTCTGTGATTGCCATCACAGCGTCTGGCTTATTTCGTAAGTAATCTTTTACCAATCCTTCTATATCTTCATGTAAGAAAATCGTGTCCCCACTCAGTACCAGAAAGTCCCCTATTAAATCTTTCGCATATTTTATTGCATCTGCAGTGCCAAGGTTCTCCTTCTGCTCGATATACCTTATCTTTAGCCCAAACTTCTTCCCATCACCAAAGTATTTTATTATCCCCTCTTTGCCTGATTTGACAAGGATCGTGGCATCTTTGATTCCTGCAGCTTTTAGTTCCTCCAGACCGAACTGCAGCAGGGGCTTGTTTAGTATCGGTACCATCGCCTTCGCCCTATTCACGGTGAATGGGAACAGCCTGCTGCCGATCCCGGCAGCCATTATGAACGCCTTAACTTCTCCTACCATAAAGTAAATCCTCCTTGGTTTTTTTCTCCTTTATCAGCCTTTGCAGAACTTTCACTGCATCAAGAAATTCTTCTGGCTTTGGTGGACACCCAGGGATGTAAACGTCGACAGGCATTATCCTGTCAATGCCATGTATAGTGTTATAGCTGTCCCAGTAAAGTCCTCCCGAGACATTGCATGCCCCGACAGCAATAACATACTTCGGCGAGGGCATCTGCTGGTAAACATTGACAAGTCTTCTCGCCATCTTCTTAGTTATCGTCCCACTAACAAATATCAAATCAGCCTGCCTAGGCGAGTCACCTATAAAAAGTGTACCAAGCCTATCCGCGTCTACCTTCGTCGCGCCAAAGGTCATCATCTCTATAGCACAGCATGAGGTTCCAAAGGTTAGAGGCCAAAGTGAATTGCTCCTACCCCAATTCAGGACGGCATCTATGAACTTTTCAGCGTTGGTTATGATTATCTCCCCCAGCCCCGGGTACGAGAATTCGCTTGAAAGGTCTTCGTTGTTCATGCTCCCACCCTTCTAGGTAGCAGATACCTCATGAGCAGCAGTAGGTACAGGAACCCTACACCCGCAGCGATGGCAAAGTCTGCGCCTAAATCTTTCCCGTCCTGGAAAAGCGGCAGAAGGAAAGTCAAGAATGCCTCTATCAGGACAAACAATAAAATATACTTATAGTATTCAAAACCCACAACTCTCGACAGAGATATTGTCCTCTCCCCGCTTTCAACGTTCTCCTTCCCCATACCAACATTTTTTCTCTTGCCGCTTATCAGATACTCTATATAGAGCAGCAAGGAGAAAAGTGCCGCACTAAGCAAAGCAAATACCGCAAGGAGCATGAACTGATTTATCTCCATTATTAAATAATACATTGCATTATATTAATTGTTTCATCGAGTTATTTAAATGTGTGATGATATTAATTTCAAATGGAGAAAGGCAAGAGTTCTTTCGATGCGGACACCTATGAGAGGTGGAGGACGATAAGGCTTGCGATAATATTCGCTTTTGTTATAGCAGTTATAGCTGTAAGTTTGGTCCTATCCTACAACTCAAGCTTCTACTACACCGGCAGTATGATGTTTCCTTACATGATAAGCAGCGGTGGAGTATACATCTGGAATATAGTCGGAGTGCTGTTTAGTATCCTATTCATAATATGGGTTATATCGTGGTTTTTGCACCCATACAGTTGGTATAGCTACAGTTTCAGGAATTATCGCGCAGAGAGAATACTCAAGGAGAGATACGCAAGAGGGGAAATAAGCTACAAAGCGTATAAAGACATGCTTGATAAAATAAGAAAGTGAGTGTCCTTCAAGACAAGAGCATGGAAATCAGCGAACTCAACACAAAAATAAATTCATGTATCCTGTGCGCTTTGTCCAAGGGCAGGAAAAATGCGGTGCCTGGAGAAGGGAAGGTACCCGCAGATTTGATGATACTCGGTGAGGCACCGGGCAAATTCGAGGACATCGCAGGCAGGCCATTTATAGGCATGTCCGGGAAATTCTTGACAAAATATCTAGAGAAGGCCGGCATAAGAAGGGAGGAGGTATTCATCACGAATGCGGTCAAGTGCAGACCCCCAAACAATAGGAAGCCTAAGACTGAGGAGATAGAGGCCTGCAGGCCATACTTAATCTCACAGATTTCTATAGTTAAGCCAAAGCTCATCCTTGCGCTCGGTGTGTCGGCTTCCTCATCGCTCGGGATGTCTTTCAGTCATCTTTCAGAGATAAGAGGGAGAATCACGGATATCTCAATAGGGGACAGAAATGTAAAGGTGTATGTTACTTTTCATCCTTCCTTCCCCATGAGGTTCCCAAAGGCAAGGGAAGGCTTTCTGGATGACCTGGTCAAGGTGAAAGATTTTATCATGCGCTGAGACTAGATATACAACTTGCTCAGATCCCGTAGGTAATCCTTATCCAGTCTCGCTTTTGAAAAATAATAGAAAACAGAGTGATCGCTGGACTTGTTTGGAAAATCATTGTCTTCAACATAAACGCCGTCAAAGTAATACGTCACTGATCTCTTCTTGAAGTCAAAGATGTAGATTGGCAGGCCCAACTCCTTTAGTGAATCCTGTAGGGCTGAAAGCTTCAGATTGCTGGTTATATCGTGATAATCCCCGCTTTCTATCAGATAAGCACTATTCATCGGGATGTTTGGGAGAAGGAACCCATCGGTTAGCAGGATCGCTTTCGATTTGATGAGCTCAGAGACAATTGTTTCAAGGCTTTCAACTTTTTTCTTCTTTTGTTTTGTTTCTGGAGATTCATCCTCATCGATATCTCCTTCAGGATATCCCAATACGTTAAAGGTGATGTCAGGATTAACGCTTCCTGAAAACAAGCTGTAATTCTCCATACACTTATTATATATTGGCCCTCCTACAATTTAACTCTATACTTCCCTACTATCTCTACATCGTTTGGATTGAAAACGACTATCTGCGTGTAAGTGCCGACTCCATCATCGAACGGGGAAAATTTTGAGTCTTTGCCACCGTGGATTATGCCGTCGTATCCTTTATCATATAGGAATCTAGTGAAATACTCCGGGAAGGCGGAGAAGACAAAGCGCCCCTTGTCATCTAGCACGCTCTTGCTCCACATCGCTCTATCTGCCATCGATTTTTGTGCATTGTCTTTTCTGACGCGCCTGTAATCGAGGTACATTCGGAAGTCCATCATAACATCATTTATGCTTTCATCTTCGGTTAGATCAAGTAGATTCAGTTCCCTCTTTGTCCTCAATTCGTAGACGATAGGTTCGCCACTGTACCCCCTGTTTGCCAGCTTACCTCTCGCGTATCTTTCGGCAGCGAACTTCTCTGCGACCTCCTTGTCCCTGGCCAAGTAGACTCCAAGGCCCATAGAATTGTCATAGGCAGAGACATTGAGCTTTTCAATGCCGTCCACATCTGTACCATGATACATCATACCTTTGAAGGTCAGAGTTTTATATTCCCTTCCGTCCTTTCTCTCATCAGTCAATATGTCGCTCAGCGACTCAAGCTTTTCCTTAAGTTTCTTGTTGTATTCCCCTTCAACAGGTATCGTCTCCCCATTTGAAAGCAGATCACGTATCTCTACCATATCCAAGTAAAGCAATGAAAGTAAGTTATATAAATACTTTTACTATTTAGTAGAAATTATAATTTCATTTATTAAGGCAAGCGGGAAAACGAGTCTTCCAACATGGCTTGTATCATTGACTTTCGGCTCGATATCGCTAAATCTCATTTAAAGACGTTAAGTATGTCCTGTCTAAGCCTTTCACCCTTGGAATTTATCCTACTCAGCTTGTCGGCGACATCGTTCAGCCGTAGGTACTTGAACCAGGGTTCGAAGTGGTGGTTTGTGGAATGATATTCAATTGATTCAATCGGAAGGTTCTTTATTCTGTCAATAAATTCGGAGACGCTCTTGGCGGAGCCTACCTTCGTGCCATTCCTCAACTTGAATATGAACTCCTTGCCATTTTCTGCGACCCTATCCACAAAATTTTGCATAGATTACCTCCGCCCTTAATATATCGGTATACAGTGTATGCTTATAAATTTTGTGAATCGCGCTTAATCTCTTTGTCCTTGACTTCGTTGAATCCGGTTAAGTTCTGAGATGTTCCATGCTCTAAGAAGCCATGCTTTGAAGTGAATTCTCTCCCATGGTAATTTAAACTGATGTCCGCTATCTCGGAATTATAACAGAATCTGTCGCCTTTTTTTATGGCATCATATTTTGCCTTTATAGTCCTTTTGGGATCAAGGTCAGCATGCAAATAAATCGACTCTCCCCCGACATTCACGTATCCATTGATCCCAGATATATCTGCCTTTCCGTTGAAGATTACTGGCATAAGGTATGCCTTGATTAGCTTTCCCTCGATTTTGGCTGAGAAAAGTGAGGCATTTCCGCCTCCAATCTTTATATCTGTTACGAGCAGATCAGCCCAGCTTTGCTCGTCCTCCTCCGGCCCGGACATGTGCGCCCAAGTCCACTCCCTCAGGTAATCCGGCTGCGAGATGTATCCCACCATTCCGGTGTAGTCATCTACTTCGTAGTCTTCCCTGAAGTATTTTAGATCCCCTTCAAACGAAGATAGCGGTGCAGAGAGCACATATCTCGATCTCAGATCTAATAGCCTCTCCAGACCAGATATCGCGTTGACCTTTGCGTCCTTTTTTGTCCAATGTAGGTCGAAGTCAAACGTCAGATCTTCGTCATTTCCTACCGCTTCGTTTGTGTTCATATCTATAAAGCTGTCCCCTATGACCACCACTCTGTTCTTGAAGTTAGTGTACTTCATGCCTCTGTAAATGTTTCTGCTCCCCTCTGCGCTATACCTTGTGAATGTTGATAATGATATGGACGGCACAACATCATGACCTTTTGAGAGGAGATATCTTATCCAGAAACCCCTGTCCTCCTTCGAGAATGACAGAAAAATCTCCTTGTGTCCCATAAAATATTGGAAGAAGGCAACTTGTATTTAAACGTTCTAAGTCAGATTAATCTTAGAATTTTTGGGCATAAACAGGAAATAAAACAGCGCGATAAGGGCAAGAACAAAGAGGGTGGGATATCTCCAAAAAAGTAGGGTAGGATCACTTATAGATATAAAGAATGAGGTCTATCATATCTGCATTCATAGGAACCTCATGAACCACCTATACCAATCATAATAAACGATGAAACTTACGCCAACTGCGATCACAGCTGCTACTGCAGTAGTAATCGCCACGGCTGTGCCGATGTCATACCCTACCATCCACCCATACATTGGATAAAACAAAGAAGAAACAAAGGTTAGGACTCCAGTGATGACTATGAAAAGAGCAGAGTACCTAAGAAATTTTATTTCTTTCACTGCCTTCTCCTTGTTTAGTGAGAAAAAAAGTAGCGGGGCTCTATCACTTTTATTGATGTTAATAATTCAGTATTTCAATTTAAAGTTTTGATATTTTCCGTGTAAATTTAAATACTTCGAACATTTAAAGGTATAATATGGATATAACCAGCAAGGTTTTGACCGCAATTTCTAAGGCTGAATTAGGTGAGGATGTAGTCTCCGGTAATTATGAGAATAGCAAAAAAATAATGGATAAAGGTGCGCTTAACTTTCTAAAACTAGCATCAACCATCATCGATCTCTCACCATCGATAACTAAGTTCAAGACTTTCACAAAGCTGAGCGATGAGGAACGCAGAGAATGGCTTGACAAGAACAGGGAGGGTTTGTTGGGAGACATAATCTTCCTACTAGGCTATTACATATCTGGCTGGGCATACACCAGCGATAGAAGGGCTGATTCGATAGGGTATGTACGCAGGAGCCCACTCAAACCAGTTCCAAAATTTCAACCATCAACAAAGCTCTCGAAGGAAGGAGTGCCAAAGGACAAATACGACGTCGTGGTAATCGGAAGCGGCGCAGGCGGCGCTGCGGTTGCTTACGAGCTTTCAAAGCATAACTTAAGTGTTGCTGTTTTTGAAATAGGAAAGGAGCCGACCGAGGAGGAATTTTTGAATGATCTGCCAGTTGATAGAGGCACAAAGTATTTTTGGGAAAGTGGTTTGACTTTCACGAACGGCAATCCATCCATAACTATACCGATAGGCAAAGTTCTCGGAGGCACTGTAACGTTGAATTCAGGGACCCTGTATCGTATCCCAGCATTTGGTCTAACAAATTGGAGCAAGCAAACTGGAATAAACATTGATTCTAACCTGTTGAACTCGGCCTACGAAGAAGTTGAGAAAAGGCTGAACGTGTCCAGGCCGCCAGAAGAGCTGCTTGGCAATAACGCGATGACAATCAAGCAGGGAGCTGAAAAGCTAGGTCTGATTCACCATCCAACTAACAGGCCGCTCGGTACATGCTACGGAAATGGGGAATGTGCATTCGGGTGCCCCTACCATGGAAAGTTGGACATGAGGCTGACTTTCCTGAAGGACGCGGCTGATAGGAATGTCGAGATTTTTACGTCAGCGAACGTTAGGAAGATAATAATGAGCGGCGACAAAGCCACCGGCGTAAGCGTAAACATAAAAGGAAAGAACGTGACCGTTTCAGCCAAGGCTGTGGTCCTATCTGTCGGTGCCTTCCATACTCCCCTTATGCTGTCTGCAGCAGGGATAAAAAACAAGAATATAGGTCAGCATCTGCACGTGCACCCGATGGCGGCCGTCGCAGGCTTGATGGAGAAGAAGGTTTTTGCATGGAAGGGAACAATGCAGTCCTATGCGATAGAAGATCTCGTAAATGAATGGCACACTGTCCTTCTAGCTACTTTTCCACCGCCTGCTCTCAGCTACACAGAGGGTCTTCTTCTGAGAGACTTCAAGGATCTTCCATACTTCGCCACTCTTGGAGTGCAAACGAGCGATGATGGGGAAGGCGAAGCAAAGAAGACATTGATAGGATTGGGTAATTACAACGTCGGTGAATCCGACATAGAAAAAGTCAAGAAAGGGATGGAACTTTCGGCCAATATCCTTTTCTCTTCAGGCGCAAAGAAAGTTCTGCTTTTGTTTAAGAAACCAGTGTACGTTGAAAGCGTCGGCGATGCTACAAAGATTTTGCAGTCACTGCAGCCAAAAGACTTCAGGCTTGCCGGATACCATCCGATGTCCACTGCGAGGATGGGGAGTGACAAAGATGTAGGTGTAATTGATGTTGATGGGAGAGTTTACGGCACCTCCAATCTTTATGTTGCTGATGCGTCGATTATGCCAGCTTCAACCATACTTAATCCACAGTTGACCATAAATGCAATGAGCATAATGATAGCGCGGGGCATAAGCAATGAATTGGGAGGTTAATGTGGAATTTAATTTTTGGCTCATTGTTAGGGTACTCGCATTGGTCGCATTTCTGCTATTTATCGGAGTCTTGGTTCTTTTTGTCGTCGAGCCGGCTAACTTCGGCGGGGCTGTAATAGCGAACTCATCATCGCTATGGTTCTCGCTGTCGATAGCCTTCATGGCGACTGTTTCATCTTTATCTTTGTTCTTGGTCTTTGACCCCAAAAAGTTTTGGTACTTTATGGTGCCACTGGTAGTTGGCAAGGCCACCTCTTCGCTTACGAGTCTGGTTTTGATCTCCAAGCATTACTCCGCTCCATTCCTCCAGATGAATATGCTAGGGGACGGGCTCATAGCAATTGTTTTTGTCATCCTCCTATTCTTTGCGTATAAAAAAATTAAGCTATGGTAGTCCTGTCTATATTCATAGGTGAGAAGATAATCTTCGGCTTCCTGGCCGTGCTTAGCTTGATAGGCGCTTACTATGCTATTGTGATCGTCCGTGCATTATTTGAGCATAGGTCTGACAAGGCCCCGATGACTTCTATGCTATTGAACCCTGAAAGAAGGAAGGTGTCAATGCTAGTTTATTTCTCGATTTTCATATTCCTGACAGGCGTCGTTTCGCTCATAGAGTATATGATAGACGGAGATGTACCCGTGAACGGCCTTGATTTTCTTCTGTACTTCACGAGCTTTATACTTGGGCTGCTGAGCGCGCTATTTGCGGTCCTTCAGTTGCATTTTTGGTATAGCAGGTTCAAGAGGTTCGTATGATATCATTAGCTGTTTTCTACACTGTCCTTTCATTCATCTCCGCGTTGATCACGATCGTCTCGATCTCTATGTTTGAATTCTTCAGGCTGAGGATAATACATAAATCATCAGTGGAAGAATTCAATAAGATATTCGGCGCAATGATGTTCAACAATCCGCGCAGGTTCACAATCGCTTTCTTGTCCCTTTCCATAGGCGCTTTGATACTCGCGGTAGGCTTTGTGATAAACTTCATTCTAAGCTTCTACATCCAAACTCCGGTAGTATGGGAGGCTTTCTCTGGCGTGACTCTTGTGCTGGTTGCGATTTTCTTCCTGTTTTTCACAGGAGTATACAAAGTAAAAGTTTGGAAGCTTTACCTGTGATGCTAGAAAAACTATAAGAATACCTGGCAATAATTGATATTATGCCTATTAGAGGGAAGATATGTCTTACGAAATAATAATCGGAAGGAATGACAAGGATATGAGCATATACGGCTCAAGCGCTTCCTCACTGATAGGCAAGCAGTACATAACGATGGGCGTGACTACTAGCCTTGGCAATGAGATAATGCTGGACATACTTAGGCCGCATGTGGTTTTGATAGCAGGCAAGAGGGGGTCAGGGAAGAGCTATACAATGGGTGTCATAGCTGAGGCTTTGGCATCTGCTCCCCCAGAGGTGGCGGAGAACATAACCTCGCTGATAATAGACACGATGGGAATATTCTGGACGATGAAGAGTCCGAACTACAAAGAAGCGGATATACTGAAGAATTGGGGGGAGGAGCCTAAGGCGTTCACAAATGTCAGGGTCTTCGTTCCGAAGGGCTACTTTGAACAGCTCAAGCAGGACAACCCTACGATGGTCGATGAGCCATTCTCTATATCCGTATCAGATATCTCTTCAGTCGAGTGGATCGATATCTTCGGTTTCTCTATGAACAGCGAAGAGGGTGTGCTGATAGAGCGCGCAGTGTCTAATCTAGCGGAAACGAAGAAAAGCTTTGACATAGACGACATAATAGAAGACATAAAGTCAGAGCTGGCACAGGACACTGTGAAAGACATCTGCATAGGTAGATTTGAATCCGCCAAGGCATGGGGCCTTTTCGAGAAGAACGGGACGAGCATAGAGGACCTTCTCAAGCCTGCCTACATAAATATCCTTGACATAAGTCTATACTCACATTCCTCAGGTCCGTTTAGCATAAGGGCGCTTGTCATCGGCCTCCTGTCAAGGAAAGTCCTTGAGATAAGGGAGATCCAAAGGAGGGCAGAGGAGATGAATGAGATGAACCAAGTGATAGAGGAGAACAGGAAGACAATACCTTTGGTCTGGATGTTCATAGACGAGGTTCATGAATTCCTGCCGGCTGGAGGGGTGACGGCAGCATCCCCGGAACTCTCAAGGCTTGTGAAGGAGGGAAGGCAGCCAGGCATAGGGCTGGTGATAGCCACTCAGCAGCCGGGAAAACTAGACACAGACATAATAACGCAGTCGGACATAATAATCTCACAGCATGTGACGGCGAAGATAGACATAGATGCCCTGAATCAGGTCATGCAAACTTACATGTCGTCAACGATAGAGAGATACCTTGCGAACCTGCCAAAGCTACCGGGCGCATGCATAATCATGGATGACAACTCAGAGAGGATATACCCGACGCAGATAAAACCAAGGCTTACATGGCATGGGGGAGAGACTCCGAAGTCATTGCAGAAGCCGATAAAGAAGTAGCAATGAATCCTCTGTTAGCGATGTCACTCGAGTGATGTGTCAGCTTCCTTTGATAGGTACCATATCGCTGCCGCTATGAGCAGCACTGATGCAATCACATAGATATCCAGTCTGCCCACGAAAAGCATGTACAGCAGTACGAGTATGAGCGTCTCCGACTCTGATAGTATGTATATTATAGACGAGTAAGACATAGCCCTTCTGCTTCCCTGAAGTGATCTGTACCCCAGGAAACTTATTATAACTCCTGCGCTTACGATCATCCCCGCTAGAAATGCGTATCCTAACCCAGTCGTTGAAAATTTAAGCCCAGAGAAAGGCAGGAAGAAAAGCATTGTGATTATCTCGAACACCCCGATCGTGAGCATTGGTCCGCCTATGTTCTTGCTCTTCAATCCTGTCTCCGTCAGTAGGAACCCCGCCGTGCCGTACAAGGCTATCAAGATGATAGACAGGAATATATCATATTCGCTTACCAATGATGTGTTCAGGCCAGAGAATGAGAGTGATACAAAACCGAGTGTTGCAGCAGCCCCTCCCACAGACAATTTGAGTATACCACTGCGGCTGATCTTCTTCCTGTTCACGAATACCTGGAGGGTTATGAACACCAGCACAGTGGGGGAGATAAGTGAGTAGATTATCGCTGAATCTTTGTAGCTGAATATGCTCATAAGCATAGCATTTGCCAGACCGAAGAACACCCCAGTTAATATCGCATACTTTGATAGCGTTGATCTGCTGCGATCTCTGGCGTAAAGCAGAAAGCTCAATGGTAGGAATCCGAGGGCCATTGTGACAGCAACCAAAGTGAAGTTCCCATTCTGGCTCTCTGAGATTGAAAGCAGAAAAGCCCAGACGGCGTTTGCCAGGGACATAGTTAATCCCACAAGTACAATGAAAGACAGGTTGTGCCTGTACACAAATGGCTTTTTCCCCATACTATAACTAAGTCTTCAAAGGCACATAAGTATTTGAAATTATTAAATCCTTAGAAACGTATTAAGAATTTGAGTATACCGTATGTTTAGTTTTCCATTCAAAGAGATGAGACCGGGACAGAGGGAGATAATAGACAATGTTATCGAAACAGTCAACAGCGGATCGAAGCTGATGATAAATGCTTCTACAGGTTTAGGAAAGACAGCGGCGGTTATGCTTGGCGCTTTGGAGGCCTCGAAGAAGGCCGGAAAGAGAATCCTTATACTGACATCAAAGCACACGCATCAAAAGATATTCTACGACACAATTAAATCGATAAACTTGGCTTCGAACACAAATATAAAGTTTGTTGGAGTGAATGGAAAACAGTCGATGTGCCTTCTAGACAATGAGGTGGATTCATCTCTGTTCTCTGAGTTCTGCAGGGTCGTCAGGGAGCAGGGGGCGTGCAGGTTTTATTCGAACACTTATTCGAGGGATAGAAGCTTGAAGCCGTCCGCCCTGAACGTGCTCCAGTTCGACGTTTCAAATCCTTCGGACTGCATAGAGAACTCTAGGACGTTCGAGGTGTGCCCCTATGAGATATCCATGGTCTATGGGAAATCAGCGGATGTGGTGATAGCAAACTATTCGCACGCCTTCAACGAAGACATCTCAAACAGTTTTTTCTCAAAGCTAAACATTTCCCCGCAGGACACTACACTGATCATAGACGAAGCGCATAACCTCCACAGCAAAATACAGGACATAAATTCTACATCCATCTCCTTGAGGACGCTCGAGAGGGCCCACGAAGAGATAGAAAAATACGGCAGCGCAGAATTAGCGAAGAAGGTGAAGTCCATAATCGAAGTGATAAAGAACGTGAAAAGCGAGGAAGCGGTCGACTTCAGAGATCTATTCTCTGCGGAGGACATCGACACTATAGACGAGATAATAGAAGCAGGAGAGAGCAGGAGCTCGATACCGCCTTCCTTCACTTTGAAGAGGGTCGTGCAGCTTCTCCTCAGTTCAGATGAGTCATACCTACAGTACGCTTCAAGGGAGAATGAGAGAGTGAGGTTGAACATATACTCTTTAGACCCGTCCAGCAGGGCCTCCGAGGTGATATCAAAATTCGGTTCTTCAATCCTTATGAGCGGTACGTTTAAGCCTATGGATGTATTCGCCGACCTTCTGGGTATACAGGATGCGAGAAAGCTTGATATATCCGACACATTTGTCGACAAGAACAGGCTGATAATAAACGACACCAGCGTCACTTCAAAATTCTCGCACAGAGAGGAGCAGATTTCAACCATAGTTGGAAACATAAGGAAACTGCTTTCCGGTGTGAACGGCAGTTCAATCATCTTTTTCCCTTCCTACGATTTCATGAACAAAGTCGCCCCCCTCCTGGGAGGGTCAAAGGACATCATAAGAGAGAAACAGAAGATGACAAGGGAGGAGAAGGAATCTATACTCCACAGGCTAAAAAACCAAAGTTCGGTTCTTCTCTCCGTGATCGGTGGGAATTTCTCCGAGAGCATCGGGGTAGAGAACAACAGCGTTAAGTTGATAGTGGTCGTTGGCGTGCCATTCGAGCCGCCATCTGTCAGGCTAAAAGCGCTGCAGAACTATTATCAGGCGAAGTTCGGAAGAGGTTTCGAGTACGCCCAGGTCCTGCCTTCGATGATAAAGACGATGCAGGCTGCGGGGAGGGGGATAAGATCAGAAAAGGACAGGTGCACTATAATCCTCATGGACTACAGGTTCTCAATGTTCAGGAAATACCTCCCTTCCTCCACGAAGTTCTCAGACGGCAACATCGTCGAATCAATCAGGTCAGGAGCGCTTGAAGATGATAGATGAGGCAATATCGAGAGGGAAGAAGGTTCTAATCCTCTCAGTTATACTCCTGTACTTTGTCGTTGGATTCACCATCATCATAGTCTTTCTCTCCAAGTATATCGGCGGTGGAGACGCAGGATTGGTTGGGATACTCTATTTAGCTGCAGGCTGGTTTTTCCTTTACAAGAAAAACGGCCTATTCAAAATCATGGGAATAAAATATAAATGATGAAGGATAATCAAGACACGTAGCTTCCTTCATCTACATCCTTGTCGACGGTGAGCACTGAGAGCTTTTCTCCGTCAGATGCGGCTAGTATCATACCATCTGAAGTCAGCCCCATAAGTTTTGCAGGCTTCAAGTTGAAGACGACGATCAGCTTCTTTCCCACGAGCTCTTCAGGCTTGTAGTGGTTCTTTATCCCTGCTACGACTTGCCTCTGCTCGTCCTTGAAGCTTATTATAAGCTTGAGAAGCTTGCTGCTGTTCGGAACTTCCTCAGCTGACACAACCTTTCCAACTCTGAGCTTGATCTTCCTGAATTCATCGATGCTTATCCTATCCTCTTCCATTTTTCAGTGCCTTAGAAAATCTACGCTTGTATGTTTGACAGCGAAGCATGAATGTCGTTTATGACTTTCTCTAGATCATTGACAAGCTGCACATAGTTTGAAAGAGTTGTCCTCTCCTGATCGAGAATGCTGCCTAACTTTCCAAGCTCTTCCTTCGAGCCGCTTATCTGTTTTTCGAGCGCCTTTATATCTTCAAGTATCTGCTTGTAATCGCTCAGCCTTATGAATGCAGTCGTAGAAGCTACACCTCCAACTGGAGGGACCGGCTTGCTCTCCCACTCTGGCTTTATGCTTGGAGTAGCTGGGCTTAGCGGTTCAGGAACTGGAAGTATCGGCGTAGGAAATGGCGCTTGGGATGAATTGTCAGCTTGTGGGGCAGGATTCTGAGCAGGAGCCGCGCCCTGGTTTCCCTGAGCGTTCTCTGTGCTATTGTAGTAAGGATTCACTTCTTCCTTTTTCTTTCCGAATATCATAATTTATCTTATATCTTTGTATATTTAATACTTTTTATCGGCTAAATAGGGGGGATAACCTATTCGTAAGAGTTAAATTTTTAGTGTTGTTCTAGTCTGTAGGTGCGATCGTAGTCTAGTGGCATAACAATGGCTTCCCAAGCCATGGACCCGGGTTCGAATCCCGGCGGTCGCATATTCAAATTCTTTTCCCCTCTGAATAGACTTTAGCCAGCCTCTTTATCTCTTCTATGAGCTCTTTTTCGCTCTTGTACATCTTGTCCACAAAGTAGGGCGTAAATGGGCTGTATCTTTCGAATGGAAAGTAAAGGAGCACCTTCTTACCGCTGAAGTGCGCGTGCATCCTCTCCCCATCCACTCCGCTAGAGTACACAAGGTCGGACATGTAAACTATCGTGATATCGCTTTGGTCCACAAGGTGGAAATCCCGCCTAACTGTCTGGTTGAAAATCAAGTTTTTCAGCCTCTCATCAGCCGATATCTTGTATGCATCTATGTCGACTGACTTCGGATTGAAGACTATCAGGTATCTCCTGATCTTTTCGATGAATCTTTCAAGGCCCTCATAGTTGCTCTTCCTGTGTTCTATGCTGTAGCTGATGTAAGCTTTCGGCTTGTAGCCCTTGTAGATCAGTTCGAACAATGTCCTCGGGTCTTCCCTCGCCCCTATTATGTAGTTTCTCTTCCCCACTGAGTTGCTTATCAAGTCAGTGGTGTACGCCTCCAACTCAGACCATAGCGCTATCTGATACTCGTCGATGGCCTTATCTTCCCAGGATTTTTTCTTGTGCAGGTTGTTGTTTATGCTCCTCGGGTCATTCACAACAGATATGAAAAAAGTTGGATTCAGGACCTTCATGTCCTTTGAATTCATTATATTCAGCGGGCCTTCTCTCCACCAAAATGACATGTGGCCGTCGATTATGTAGTCCTTCTTTGGATCCTCTTTCACTCTCTCCTTTATCCTCTGCAGCGTGTGGTCCTTAAGCACCTTTATGTTCTCTATGTCTAAGTTGGGCAGGTTTTTAGGATTTATGTAGGGGTTGGTTTCATTGGCGACCTTCACCATCTCATCTATGAGGTTTATTATCTCCAGCCTTCTGCCGTTCTTCCTCGCTAGGTTAACCGCTTTTCTTTCTATGCTTATTCGGTCGCAGCCGGCCACGGCGGAACTGAATATAATCATATGAATAAAATGCCCCCACCAGCTAATAAATGTTCATATTTTTATATCCCAATGGAATAATAGAGGGTAGTGAAAATGATATGCCTGAAGAAGAAAATGAGGTTGAGCTGAGATGCACGATAGAATTGATGGCAAGGCCGAAGGAAGCGGCGATCGACTCTCTGAAAAAAATCCTTGCTACGGCTGAAGAGAATGGGAAGAAACTGAGAATATACAATGAAGTCTACAGCGAGCCGAAGGAATTGGAGAAGGATTTCTATTCGGTCTATGTCACATTCAATGTCTCCTCGGATATGGAGTCGCTGTTCAATTTTATACTGGACTACGCGCCGTCGACGATAGAGGTGATAAAGCCGGAGAAGGTCGAGCTTCCAATATCATCGTTGCAGACTTTGTTGAATGACATCTCAGGCAGGCTGAATGAGATGGACCAGACGATAAAGGTGTACTCCGCAAGCAATGTCCTGCTTCAGAATGAGAACAATGAATTGAAGAAGAAACTGGATGCAAATGAAAAAGATAAAAAATAAGATTTTTCACTACATACAAGGGCTGAATTAGCTCAAACGAAAGGTTTAAATACAACAAAAATGTCATTTCCATTTGAGGTTAACGCCTCATATTCAAAAACAAAAAAAGTCCGAGCAGGAATAAAACTTATAGGAGGAAACATGAAAGCAAAATTAT
>ERZ1669250.453-NODE-453-length-18827-cov-3.313552_pt1 | contig 18827 bp, 16 predicted proteins | sample MGYA00579295_ERZ1669250 | MGnify/ENA primary metagenome ERZ1669250 (study PRJEB41166, sample SAMN08046056) | hot springs metagenome | biome: hot spring; feature: acid hot spring; material: thermophilic sediment; isolation source: thermophilic sediment from acid...
TTACGGGAAGTGAAGACAGACATAGTCATCATTTGCGACAGCGACATAAAGCCCCATGAAGAATGGCTACGCAGGCTCGTGAGTCACGTGGATTCACTCACAGCGTCGTCGACGTATAGGTGGTACATTGGTCGAGGCGCGGCTGGGCTTCTAATGGCTAACTTCAGCTCGCTCGGCTTAACAGGAATGCAGAGCGATGCCAGTAGATTCACGTGGGGCGGCTCCACGGCTCTACCAATGAGCTTTGTGCTGCGTTCCGGAGTAATGGATTTGCTTCCTCTCTATCTCAGCGATGATTACTTAATAACGCGTAAATTACATGAGGCAGGCATGAGGATAATCTTCGAGCCTGGCGCGATGGTTCTCTCCCTGGCCGAGGAGAATTTAAGGAGTGCATTTACGTGGTCAGTAAGGCAGATGTGGTATGTGAAGGTATACGGCACGAAGGCTTTCCATGCCTCCCTGGCTTCCTACACAATAATGTCGCTTGCCTCATTCATTCCGCTGCTTCTTCCCATGATCGGTTGGTTCTCATTACTTCCCCTCCTTATTTTCCCAATGGGCGTAATCAAGGAGTATGTCCGCGCTTCTGCCATTGCTCGCCTAAATCCCAGCCATAAGCCATACATTAGGCCCGGTCTCCATGCATTATTCTCAATACCTAACCTCTATTTTACGTTAATTGTTCTTTACACTACATTGATTACCAAGGAAATAACTTGGAGAGGTAGGCGCTACAGGGAGAGCGATGCATTAAGGATGATAAGAAAATGACGAAACCACTTGTAAAGAAGAGAGTATAAACAATCAAAGTAGATAGTGAATCATCTAATTATTACGCTTCTCTTCCCTTAATGCTCTTCTCAATATCTTTCCCACAGCTGTCTTAGGCAAATCCTCCCTGAACTCAACTTGCCTCGGCATTTTATAGTGGGCAACCTTATCCTTCAAGAAATCCAGTATATCGCTTTCCGAAATCTTGCCTCTGCATTCCTCCTTAAGCACTATGAAAGCCTTCGGCACCTCGCCGGAGACTGGATCTGGCATACCCACAACGGCAGCCTCCTTTATGCATGGATTCTGGTAAAGCACTTCCTCTATCTCCCTTGGAAATACGCTGTATCCCTTATACTTTATCATGTCCTTCTTTCTATCAACAATGAAGAAGAAGCCCTCCTCATCCATGTAGGCCAAGTCCCCGGTTCTTAACCATCTATAACCACAGCACTGGAAGAACACAAGCTCATTATCGCTGGGCATATTGTGGTATCCCCTCATTACTTGAGGCCCCGATATGACGAGTTCCCCGGTCTCTCCCTGCGGCAATAATTGCGGCTTATCTGGGTCAGCTATTGCAGCTATTGTGTTAGGTATTGGAACCCCTATGCTTCCAATCTTATACTTGCCCAGTATGGGATTTACGTGGGTAACGACCGCGGTCTCCGTCATGCCATACCCCTCCCTTAGCCTAGCCCCCGTCAATTTCTCGAATCTCTCAGCAACCTCATGAGGCAGTGGTGCCGCTCCTGAGATGCAGGCTATTAGAGATGACATATCATACTTAGAGGCATAGGGACTATTTAGGAGAGCTATGTAGAGAGTTGGAACACCGTGGAAGAGGGTCACCTTATGCTTCTCTATTGCGCTCATTACTTCCTTGGGGTTGAACCTCGGCATCGCCACCACTTCTCCCCCCTCATATATTGCATCGAGGAATACAGTTATCATGCCATATATGTGGAACCACGGTATGACTCCCATCCATACTCCCCTCTTCACATTAGCCTTACGCTCGACGTTCTGTATTATGGCAGATAATTGCTGTAGATTCGCCACTATATTGGCATGAGTTATCTCGGCGCCCTTGGGGACCCCAGTCGTACCTCCCGTGTACATTATTGCAGCTAAGTCGCTAGAGGGATCAATGCTTGCCCTATCCCTCAGCGGCTCTGACTTGATTAGGTCCTTGAACCTATGAGCATTAACCCGCGGTCCCCTACTCATTAATGAGTACGCCACTGCAAGTCGCCTAGGCAAGTAATCCGCTATGCTGGTCACTATAATATCGACATTCGATTCCTTTACTTTATCATAGAATTGATCCAGCGCCACTATTATCTTGGCTCCAGAGTCATGAATTTGATGATCGATTTCCCGCTGAGTGTAAAGCGGGTTCATGGGGGTCACGACTGCGCCCAGCTTCAATGCGCCGAAGTAGGCTATGGCGAATTGAGGAGAATTAGGCAGGAGTAGAGCAACCACGTCACCCTTTTTCACCCCAAGCCTCCGCAGCCCTCCAGCAAATCTATCGCTTAATTCCCCAAGTTCGCCATAAGTAATGCGTCGACCCATGAATATTATGGCGGTCTCGCTTGGAATCGACTTAGCGTGTTCATCAAGAATCCCATATAGTGGAAATACCCTTATATCAAGTTCCTCGGGCACTCCTTCGTCATAGCTTCGCGTCCATGGTTTACTTTTGTAAAAACTAAATGCATCTTCCATGAATGGCATCTACATGGGTAATTAATAACATTTTTCCCATGCAAAGCAAGTTACCGAATCTTCAATGTTCATCATAATTTATCGATCGAGATACGACAATAATATATTCATCATAATTATACTTACTACAAACGTCTAAATAAACCATTGTACCCATGGAAATTCCATACTGCATTATGACGGTTTTTCTCTCCCTTAATTCACTAGAAAGATCGTGAATGGCGAAATCTATATTAGTTCCCTGGCGCCGCCGCCGGGACTTGAACCCGGGACCTATGGGTTAACAGCCCATCGCTCCACCAAGCTGAGCTACGGCGGCCTTACCGCCAATCAATGATTGGGTTTTAATTTTTTTCGTCCAGCCCTCTACAATTCAATTAACTCCCTAGCCCAATCATATTCCTCCATTATAGCGGCATGCTAATAATTTAAAGAGAATAAGTTCTTCCTTGTTTTGCGTTAATTGAATGCTTGCTACGATTCCTCTATACCTGGGCTACTTTCTAGGAATGGGGAGGATCGCCAGAAAATTAATTAATTCTAAGCATAATTTAATGTATGGTTAGGCACTTGGTTTTAAGCAATGGCAAGTTAAGCGTGTTCTTCGATGAGAAGTACTTCATGAGGGAAATCTATTATCCCTTAATGGGGAAAGAGAATCACTCGCTTCAGCAATACTTCCGGGTAGGAATTTGGCGGGATGGTTTCACGTGGCTTCACGATTCTTCCCCATCCATGTCATATATTGATGATACGTTAGTAAGCTCCGTAACTGTTAATGTGCGTGGGATTCAACTGGAGATAAATGATGCAGTGGACTTCGTTGTGCCGATCCTAATTAGGCGCATCAAAATAAAGGGCGAAGGCAGGGTCCGCTTGTTCTTCACCCATGACTTCACCATAAAGGAGAATGATGTAGGCGACACTGCCCTCTATGACCCAGAATTATCCTCCATTATTCATTATAAGGATGATAGGTGGTTTGCTGTATCTACAGATAAAGGGATAACTCAGTATGCCGTGGGGTATAGGGGTGCTGGATTAGAGGGAACTTGGCGGGACTGCGAGGATGGTGAGCTAAGCGGCAATGCTGTGGCGCAGGGATCAGTTGATTCTGCAATGGCCGTGGACGCCGCTGGGGGCGATACCATTCATTACTGGCTAATCGCTGGCCAATCATATAGTGACCTGGAGAAGCTAACTAAATTCGTTAAGGAAAGGGGTCCAGATAAATTGCTTAAGCGGAACCTGGATTACTGGCGGGCGTTCAGCAACAAGGATCCGGGCATTCTCTCCATGATTCCAGGCGACTTGCTGGCTTCATATAAGAGGGGCATATTAACTATTATGACGCACGTTAATTGGAATGGCAGCATAATAGCGAGTGGAGACGCCCATGTACTTAGGTACTTCACTAGAGATACGTATGCATACGTGTGGCACAGGGATGCCGCCTTAACCGCGATAGCTCTAGATGATGCTGGGTATGGCGACGTGACACGGCGATACTATGAGTTCGCATTATCCACGATTAGGAATGGCTACATGTTTCATAGATATAAGGCAGATGGGAGATGGGGATCCAAATGGCATTCATGGGCGACCAAGTGCGGCTCGCTTCCCATACAGGAGGATGAGACAGCTCTTGTTGTGTATGCGTTGTGGAGGCACTATATGAGATATAAGGATATGGATTTTGTAAAGGACTTCTATAAGCCGCTCGTTAAAGCGGCGGGCGACTTCATGGTTAAATACGTAAGGGATGGGCTTCCCTTGCCATCACATGACTTGTGGGAAGAACGATGTGGGATCTATTCATGGACTGTTGCATCAGTGGTGGCTGGGCTACGGGCTGCATCTCGCTTCGCCGACCTATTCGGGGAGGAGGATAAGAAGCAAGAATACGGATCAATGGCGGACTCCATAATAAATAATTATAGGGATTTAATGAAGGATCACGGGCTATACATTCGCGGATTCACATCAAGAGAAGGCAAGCTTATTCCAGACGAGGAATTAGACTCCAGCATATTGGGCCTAGCGATTCTGGGAGTTATTGACCCCAGCGATCCTTTAATGATAAACACGGTTAAGGCGATTGAGGAGAAGCTTTGGGTTAACGGTGTAGGCGGATTAGCGAGATACGTGGGGGACCAATACCAGAGAGCAGTTAATGGTCCTGGCAATCCCTGGATAATAACCACATTATGGTTGGCCCAATGGAACATATTGATCGGTAACATGGATCAAGCTCGTCAACTCATTAAGTGGGCTGCATCAAAGGCAACTAAGGCCGGTCTTCTGCCAGAGCAAGTAGATGGTTCCGGTAAACCAATCAGCGTCGCCCCCCTCACGTGGAGCCACGCGGAGTTGGTTAGAACAATACTGATGTTAAGCAAGCATGATGCCCCGGCTGGGATTTGAACCCAGGACCCCCCGGTCTTCAGCCGGGTGCTCACCCAGTCTAAGCTACCGGGGCCTTGCCTCGATCAAGCATAGGCGTTTTTATTTTTTACCCCCTCCTTAGGAGTGAGTTGACTCTTTTCAACGAAATGTTTTTAAGGTTAAAGTCAATGTACGGAATTAGTCGGCTCGTTGGGATTCAGGCAGAGCGGGGGTGTCCCCCCTACACGGTGATGCTTGAAGGACGAGCCGCGGGGTCGTTCAATAATAATGCTTTCTCGCAAGATTTATTATCAATTATTAGCGGAAAAATAATATAATAATGATATTTATAAAAATGAAAAGGACAACCATGTCTCTTATGAGGATTTGAGAGTGGTTTTGGGTTTTATTTTATTTCGCTGGCAATTAAGGGAATGGGCAATCCATAAAGGTAATAGGAAAGGTAATAGGATCCTGAAGCGCTCCGCCTATCAAGGCGAGGAAGCTCAATGCATTGCTGATAATGGTTTAATTAATCGTTTGGCATTTATCGAGGTCATTGCCTCCAATGAGTTCTTGGGCAAGTCTATGGAGAGGAATTCCTCGAGGTTCTCCCTAAGTCCCTTTACTCCAGGGCTTCCTATGTCGCTTCCATAAATCGATTTATTGCTTAATTCATCTATTCGAGGAAGATAGGAGAGCAGTCTCTTGGGCGGTATGCCGGATAGCTCTAGATATATATTGCTTCTTATTCTGGCTAATTGAAAAGCGGTCTGCATCCATATGGGTCTGCCCGCATGCGCCATAATTAATTGTAGCCTCGGGAAGTCCACCGCAACATCATCTATGAATATTGGATCCCCATACTTATTCCTAGCCGGCGAGAATGCGCTTGTGCCCGTGTGAATAGTGACCGGCAACCCATTGTCTACCGCGAACTCGTATAAGGTCTCTAGAACCATTATTCTTCCTTCCTCTTCCCTATAGGCATTTGGCTTCACCCATTGATGCACCGGATGAAGCTTTATTCCACTTATCCCAGCCTCATACTGCCTCTCAAGTGAATCCAGCGCTTCCTGTTTACCATTAATTCTCTGGAAATCAAGGCCCCCAAATACGGCGAATCTATCCGCATATTCCTTAACCACATTTATGACTCTAAGGGGGAGATCGCTTGCATCGCCATATATTGATGCTGGATAAGCCATTATTACCACATAATCCATGCCTAACTCATCCATTAATTTAACTACATCCTTGACGTTTTCATAATCTATTGCTTTAAAACCATCCCTTAACTCCGACTTAATTCTCTCCACATCGCTGCCTATTAGTCTAGGAAAAATCAAGTGGGTATGCGCATCTATGAAGCCCATGGGTCAATAAGCGTCTCGGATTTTTATTAATTGCTAAAGGTATGGAACCGTAGCCCCTAACGGGTAAAAGTGGGCCCGCCGGGATTTGAACCCGGGACCTCTCGCGCGTAAGGCGAACGTCCTAGCCGCTAGACCACGGGCCCATGTAATTCCCGAATCAGTATTGCCCCTTTTTAATTTTGCCCCACTATATGATGAGAACAATGAAAAATCCTTACAAGAAAATAACCCTAAGCTTCCCCTAGCTAATTCTTTATAGCTAGGGATAGTGGCTATAGGAAATGTAAGGAGGCGTAACTCTTAAGACCTCGAAGGCCTTCGCTTACAAGGATGGATAAGAAAGTCATAATTCATAGATTCATAGTATACGTGACAAGGGACCTCAGCGGATATCATAAGTATGAGGCATCTATCCGCTACTGTAATAGATCCAGTGCAGACCTTAATGTCAGGCTAAGGTTTGGCGGCCCCATAACTAAGACAGGGCTCGAGGATTGGGTTAATTGGATAAAGATAACGCTAGACAGTGATTGGGCCGGATCAAGCAAGCCGCTGACCAATTTATTCACGATAAGAAGCGGAGAATGCATTGAGGGCAACGTTGAATACGAGATTCGTGAGGGACTCATAAATGAGCTTGACTTGGCTAGACGTAAATTAATAATGGATGGCAGATTATTCATTGCAGGCTACGAATTTGACCTAGTTCAAGAAAACGAGTAAAGTTCAAGGACAATAAGCATAGATAGTTAATAAAAGGGGGCAAGTCTCGTCCTTTAGGGCGGGGAGGCGGTCAGATCATTATCCAGATTAATTAGTTTCATGCTTGGCATCATTTGTGTCCATTATTTGCGGCGCCCTTTCTTTATAGGCAGCCAATAAATCCTCCATTGTAACTATCCCTCTATATTTATCGTTTTCAACAACGCAAACCCATCTACTTCTATTTCTACTCATTATTTCCCATGCATCTTCAAGGCTAGAATTGGGTGTTACATAAGGTATTCCTCTAATTACGTATTTGCCAACTAATTCCCCCTCTTTGGCATTTCTTAAATCGTTTAAATAAATAATGCCTATTAATTTGCCCGAGTTATCAATTACAGGCAAGCTTAGGAATTTTTGTTCAAGCATTATGTTTAAGGCCTTGTTTACCTCATCATCAGTTCTTACCTTAACGTCAACTAGCTTGGCATTGCCTACCTTGATCATCCTCAGTAATGGCATCTCGTACTCGGATTTATGGGCTGGGGAATCCCTCCTGGTGGGCACTTGGGATTTATAAATCGTGTAATTCCCAGATACCAAGTATGATATTGCAACCGCTATCATAGTGCCGGGTAACAATTGTAGGCTTCCCGTCATTTCCGTAATCATAACTATCACGGATAAAGGTACTTTTCCTGCTGCGCCGAAAAATGCAGCCATTCCAACTATCACGAAAGGCGCTATATTGGGAATTATTGATGGGAATAAATAGTGGAAAAATAATCCCATGCTTGCACCAATAGAGGCCCCTATGAATAGGCCTGGCGCGAAAACGCCGCCGCTGCCGCCTGAACCTACCGAAAATGAAGTGGCTAGGATTTTAAGGAATGGTAAAAGAATTATCAATATCAATGCTGGAATGAATGGAGAATAGAGCGTATTGATCCTTCCATACTCCATTAAATCTATCCAACCATAACCTGTTCCAAGAACCTCCGGCGCTAACAATGCTACAGCGCTGGCAAATATGGCGCCCACCATAGGCTTAAAATGATTAGGTATCCGCATTTTCTTAAAAAATGAATTAATTCCATAAAACACCTTGACATATACTATTGCCAAAATGCCGGTAATTACCCCTAAAACACCATAGAAAGGCAGCCTCAGGGGATTAAATGATCCATAATAATACCCAAAAACTGGGGTAAAGCCAAACATGGAACCAAATATTGCGTATCCTATTGCAGAAGCCACTAATGCTGGATAGATCACCTCCGGCTCTAGATCTCTTCGATAAAGTACTTCGGCTGCAAGCAAAGCCCCGCCTATTGGCGTTTTAAAAATGGAACCTATTCCAGCCCCTATTCCAATAGCAACCATCCTCCTTCTATCCTCCGGTGAAAGTCTAAGCATGTCTGCAAGCATTGATCCGACACCTGCAGAAAATTGTGCAGTAGGCCCTTCCCTCCCAGCGCTTCCTCCGGATCCTATTGTTATTGCCGATGCAATTATTTTCACAGGTATTACAATTCGCCGTATTTTACCTTGGAAATAATGGTAGGCCCTTATGGCGGCATCAGTTCCATGTCCCTCAGCTTCCGGAGCAAAAATATAGACTATTAATCCAGACAATAAGCCACCCAATGACAAAGACAAAGGAATTAGGTAATACCTACCAGCGTGAAAAGTAAATGCTAGAGGATTCCCTCCCTCGCCTATAGGTCTAGGATAGGAGATGCCCACCATTCTTTCAATGAATAATAGCTCAAATAGGTGTAAAAGCATATAAAACGTTGCCGCCGCTAGGCCTGCTATAATGCCAGCTATAACCCCTAGAATAAACCATTTCTCGAAATAAGCCATGATTGAAAGCTTCGACATTATTATTGGCAAACATCCATAGGCTATTTATGTTTTTCATAATAAAAATAGGGAAGTCTTAAGTCCCAAGTCAAGTTTAGTATTACTTCATCAATGCTATGCTCGTTAAATGAAGATATATGATAATGGACTTAAACGAGAGATGCTAATATTTCCTTGTTGTTAGAGACTTCAAATTATTAACCCACTTTATGAGCTATTGCCCCTCAAAGGTCTTGGGAGCTACATTATGGGTTCTGCCTCATCATCCCTGAAAGATGAAGTTCATCATTAATTTTATCGACATAGCTTAACCATAATATTTCCCGGTCATGTTTTTGTGCAATCATGTTTTGCGTAATATTCATAAACCTTGATTTATATAGTTGTTAATGTTATGGTTAGAGTTGCCGTGAAGCTAGTGTCTTGGGATGAGATAGTTGATTGGGCACGTGATTTATCCAATAAAATAATCGATAGTGGATGGGGGCCTGAAGTAATTATGGCCGTTGCCCGCGGCGGCTATGTGCCGGCTAGGTTGGTCTGCGATAATTTAGGAGTAACTGATCTAGTTAGTGTTCAAGTGGTTCATTGGCCCAGCACGGCTCAGGTTATAGAGAAGGCATTCATCAAGCATGAGGCGAAAGGAGAGAGCTTAACGGGTAAGAGAGTGCTGGTCATAGATGACATAGTGGATACGGGTGATAGCATTGCCTTGGCTAAGGCCTATGCAGAGAAGTCTGGGGCAAGTGAGGTTAGGTCTGCAGCGCTTCAGTGGATATCTACAGTGGCTAAATTTAAGCCTGATTATTACTCGTTAAATGTAACCGATTGGAAGTGGTTCGTCTATCCATGGAATGTAACTGAGGACGTAACTAACTTCGTTAAGAGAATAGTAACTGAGGAGGCCTCATCAAAGAAGCGGTGGGGCCTCACGGAGATAGTGGATAAGATGCGTGAATGGTATGGCGATGAAGTGATGAAGGTTCCGCTCTCCTACATAAGTAAGGCGCTCAATAATCTAGAGCAGTTAGGGTTAATGAGCAGAACAAGTGATGGGGCGGAGTACATAGTTAATAAGTGATCCTATTGGTTCAGAACTAGCTTAATTAAGGGAACATTGGGTGTAACTTAGTCGGAGGGACCTAAATTGGGGCTTAACCATAAGTGTGACATATGTAGGGATAATATTGCTAAATATGTATGCAACAAGTGTGGTAGGCATGTTTGTGAACTGGATTTTAGCGAAGAACACGGTATTTGCCTAGCATGCTTAGAGACAGCTTGCTATATTTGCGGCGATTACTCAATATCAACTTGCGCCTCCTGTGGACGATTGGTTTGCAGGAAGCATAGTGTTAGAATTGGACTAAAGAGAATATGCTTGAATTGCGTTAATTCAGCAAAGAGATAGGTCTGGGCTCATTTCTATCTTTCTAAAGAAAGTGAGGCCCAGTTAATTAAGCACCCAGTGGCTCGGCTGAGAACTATTTCCTCATTTTCTCCTCGATTTTAATTGCCTCGCCACGTTGTCTCGGCGTAGTTAAGCTTTTAAATTCAGAACCTAAGTGGAGTTCGATATGAGCATAGTTAAGCAACCGCAGGAGAGTGCATTGAAGAAACCGCACATAAACCTCGCGGTGGTAGGACACATAGATAATGGCAAGTCCACCCTAACAGGTAGGCTACTTTTGGAGACCGGCTACGTTGATGAGAAGGGCTTTAAAGAGATTGAGGAGCAAGCAAAGAAGCTTGGAAAGGAGGACTTCAAGTACGCCTGGATACTGGATAGGCTTAAGGAGGAGAGGGAGAGAGGAATCACCATTGATGCAATGCATGTGGGTTTCGAGACTCCTAAGTACTTCATCACAATTATAGACCTACCAGGCCATAGGGACTTCGTTAAGAACATGATAGTTGGTGCAAGCCAAGCAGACGCTGCCCTGCTCGTAGTATCAGCTAGGCCAGGAGAATTCGAGGCAGCAATAGGGCCTCAGGGACAAGCCAGGGAACACCTCTTCCTATTGAAGACACTCGGTGTTAATCAATTGATAGTTGCAGTAAATAAGATGGATGTAGTTAACTTCGATCAAAAGAGGTTCGAACAAATAAAGGCCGATCTAGGCAAATTAATGAGGCTGCTTGGTTATGATCCAACCAAGGTACCATTCATACCGGTTAGCGCAGTCACCGGCGATAATATAAAGGCCAAGAGCGCTACGATGACGTGGTACAATGGCCCAACCTTACTAGAGCTTCTTGATGCTCTCCAGCCACCGCCCAGGCTAACCGATAAACCACTACGAATGCCAGTTCAAGACGTCTTCTCAGTAACTGGCGCGGGCACCGTCATAGTGGGTAGGGTTGAAAGCGGCATATTAAAGAATGGCGATAGGATAGTAGTAATGCCATCAGCTAAGGTAGGCGACGTGAGAAGCATTGAGACTCACCACATGAAATTAGAGGACGCTAAGCCAGGAGATAATGTTGGAATAAACGTCAGGGGCATTGATAAGAATGATGTGAAGAGGGGCGATGTATTGGGCCACCTGAATAATCCACCCACTGTAGCGGAGGAAATAGTAGCTCGTGTCGTAATATTGGAGCATCCAACCGCTATAGGTGTCGGCTACACGCCCGTCATGCATGTCCATACAGCTACGGTGCCAACTCAATTCATCGAATTAATTTCCAAGCTTGATCCAAGAACAGGCCAAACCGTTGAGCAGAAGCCTCAATTCCTAAAGAGAGGCGATGTTGCTATAGTTAGGATGAAGCCGCTGAAGCCAGTGGTAGTGGAGAGGTACAGCGATATGGCTGCACTTGGTCGATTCGCGTTGAGGGATATGGGTAGGACAGTTGCAGCTGGGCAAATAATTGAGATTAAACCCGCTAAGGTAGAGATAAAGACCTAATGATTCTTGGTTGAAGTGAAGATATAATGCCTAAAACCGCGCGAATCAGAATATGGGGAACGGATCCCGAGGCCGTGGATGGATTGGCCAGGGATATAGTTGACTTAGTGCAGAAGCTGGGAGTTAGGGTTCGGGGTCCTGCCCCGCTTCCCGTTAAGAGGATGATGGTGACTGTTAGACGGGCACCCAGCGGCCAAGGTTATCATACTTTCGATCACTGGGAGATGAGGATTCACAAGAGACTGATCGATATTGACGCGGATGAGCGAGCCATGAGGCAATTAATGAGAATTAAGGTTCCAGAGGATGTTAAAATAGAGATAGAGTTGCTCTAACTATTTTTCCGAGAAACTATTTTAAACCAAAACCAAAAACTCATTCAATGTACTTAACAAGAGAGGATGAGGCTGCCTTATCTAGGGATGACCCTTACGGTCGAGCATTTGCTACGATAGTTAAGGTGGGGGAATCACTGGGCGCTTCTCGTTTATTAGATGTTGAGACCGTTCACGTAAGTGGCGTGAGTTATCAGACTATTGGAGATGCGGGCGTTGAGTTCCTTAGGGACCTGGCGAGAAGTGGTGCTCGATTTAAGACGTTCGCTACAGTTAATCCAATGGGAATGGAGCTTGATGGAGATGATACTCCAGTCGATGAATCATTTAAGACTAAACAAATTGAGATAATGCGCTCATTAATCGATATGGGTGCTAGTGCATGGTTTACTTGCGCCCCATATGATGTATTGAGGACTCCTCCGGGCACTATTCATGCATGGGGTGAGTCGAATGCCATAGCGTACATAAATTCAGTGAGGGATGCGATAAGCGAGAAATTGCCGGGCCCATTCACTATATTATCAGCGATAACAGGTAAGGTGCCGGCGTTTGGTCTCTATATACCTGAGAATAGGTTGCCTAAGGTTATTATTAAAGTTAATGGCAAGGTAAGTCAAGCAAAGGCCGGTGTTATCGGCAAAATGATTGGCGAATTCGCCGGTGATAGGATTCCCTATGTCATTATCAATAACATGCCGGAGAGGGGGCTCAAAGCCTTGCTCTCATCCTTCGCCACGTATTCCCCTAATCCATTCATGATTATAGAGGGCATTAATCCTAATTGGAGGTCATACAAGGACAAGGGAGACATGGAGGAGTCATTTACAATTAATGAGAATGACGTGAAGCTGGCTCCTACGCCTGAATATGATGCATTATTCATAGGCTGCCCTCACGCAGATCTAGAGGAAGTAATGCATGTGATTAAGCTAATTGAGGAAAAAGGGTTCCCCCACTTGTCGAAGCCCCTCCTCATAAGTACATCCCGCTTCGTGAAATCATATTTATCGCCCAGCCTAATCTCACGGTTAAAGGGATCCAATGTTCACATTATAACCGATACATGTCCAATAGTGTCTCCCTTCCTTCGAAATAGGGGCTTACTTAATGTGGCCACGCCATCCTCTAAATCGGTCTATTACATGCCTCGCCTAGTTAATGTTAGGGCAATGCCATGCGATGTAGAGGACTGCATTGGTGAATTGATGTGATGAGGGGCAAAACCATTTATGGAAAAGGTAAGGTACAAGGCAATGCGGTGGTAATTAAAACCCCCATATCATTTCTGGGCGATGTAGATGGCTTGAGAGGCGTTATTAAAGTAAATGATGGTGAGAAGCCTATTGCCGGTCGAATCCTCATACTTCCCTACTCAAGAGGCTCCACCGTTGGTCCATACATAATGTATCAATTAGTTAAGTATGGAAATGCTCCCTTGGCTATATTGACCATTAATGCCGATACGTTGATGCTGATAGGGTCCGTGATGGCTGGCATACCGTTAGTGACAAATCTTCCCGACTCAATACTTAACATAAATGATGGTGCTGTCATTATAATCGATTTAGATAAGGGGGAAATCAATGTCGAGTAGGGCAGAGAAGATAGCCTCGCTAATAAAAGAAATGGGGCTGGACACGATTAAGGGATTCGAGGAGAGGGATCCTCAGTACATTGCCATAAGTAAGTTATGTGCCTCAATCAAGGATAAGTGCACAGTTGCTGTGCTCACCATACTTAATTCATTAGTTAGCTATATGTTAACTGGACGAGGAGAAAGGCACTGGAACTACTTCAGTGAATACTTCTCTAGGAAAGGAACAATTAAGGATCCTTGCTTAGATTTCCTGGAATATGCTTCAACAAGTCCTTACCTGGCCAGGCTACGGGCGGCGAAACTAAATAGGATAAGGAAAATATGCAGCGACGAGGTGCTTAGCGAATTAATGCATTGCGGTATCGACTTGGATGAATTGGCTGGGCGATTGGGAAAAGCCTTAGAAGTGGATTGGAGAAGCAAGACAATAGTATTCGCCGTGAAGATGGCTTACTACGCATTTAGGGCATGTGGTCATGAATTCCAGAGGCTTCCCAGCGTGCCTATACCCGTGGATTATCGCGTATCAACAATAACTCACTGCAGCGGTTTATCCAAGGAGGAGCCTCGAGTATTAATGGGTAAGCAGCGCCTTGTCCAAGAAATATGGGAACAAATCTCAAAGCTCAGCGGTGTTCCCGCAATTAACCTGGATAGCTTGGTGTGGGTTATGGGTGGCGCATTGATTTATAATGACTTTAACATTGATAAGGCCATGAGTGAATTAATGGGAATGGTTCCCAATAAGGAGAAAATAGCACGCGAGCTACTGTTGGAGTTCTCTAGGTCATGTAGGGAAGGAGGTGTCACTATTGGCAAGGTATCTAGTGATAGAGACGCTTGATGATGTTAATGCAGTTTATCGCGAGATAGAGGAGACTGCGAAAAGCATAGCCGGCATAAATTGGTTGAGATGCGGCATGGAGCTTAAGGCCACATACAAAAACAGGTTAATAATTAGAACCAATACGAAATGCATTAAGTGGGTTAGGGCAGCCGTTGCATCATTGAGAAGCACGGCGGTAACACTGCGCGTAACTGGCTCCATGAGGAAAGCCGAGGCATTAGTTCTGTCGCTTAGGCCCCTCTACATTATTGATAATGAGAAGTCAGGCCCATAATTCTGTTATAGCAGGATTTTTCCAGAGAATCATTTTATTTCTTGACCAGCTCTATCTTGACTTTATGTATTCTCCATATTACCTCCTCTACTGCCTTAGCTTCATTAATGAAGTTATCAAGAGTTAATTTAGTGGGGTTATCATTAACCCATGGGCAATCCTTAGAAATAATTACTTCACCGGTCCTTGGATTATATAGGAGTGGATACATTCTGCATGCTAATGGCTTCTCATTATGTATGGTGCAAATCCTTCTATCCTTATCATAGAAGGAGCAGTACCCATTTATTATCCATCTATACATCTTAGAACCATTAACTCGTAATTCCTTAAACTCAATTGATACGCCGATCCGATCCGCTAAATACCTAAGCCTATCCGCCTCATCAGGAAACACTATTGGGCACTGCTCCTCACTACTAAAATAACAACACTTATCACAAAATAAGCAATTAAATCCCATCAATAATCAAATCCCCTAATGGTTATTAACATTAACTACTGAATTCTAATTAATAGGGGCTTATGGTGTTATGACAGCCATGGATTTCCATAATGGTTTAACCATGTACTTATCCAGCCCCCAGTACGCGGGAACCAGTGCTTCCACATAGCTGGGCATATCGAAGGGTAATCCCTTTATCATGAAGTAAGAATTAGCATATGCCCTATCAAAAATGTTTCTAAGAGATGATGCCGACACGTACTCTAAATACTTTCTACGTTGATTCAAGTACTCTTTGTTCACTAGGTCTTGTAAGTTAAGTATAACGTATTGAAGCTGATTCATGACTAGGTCAAGTTTTTCAGGCTCAATTGCTTCAACCACGGTTTGAAGGTAAGCAATACCTGGAAATAGTTCCCAATCCACGTCAAATGAGTAGGCTAGACCCTTGTTTCGAAGATTTCTAAAAAGCAAGGATGATGCTCCATCTGATAATTGGAACTCAATTAATGCCAGTCTAAGATACGTATCTACGGGATCCCCATTTGGCATGGATATTGAGAACGAGACGTATGCCCCATCTCCATTACTCTTAATGCTCAAGTCACTGGGGGATCCAAGTGAAGGCGTCTTCAAAACGGGTTTACCTGGAGCAATCTTGGAGAAGCAATCGGTAGCGGCCTTTATTACATCATTATTCACTGCACCAACAAGTGCGATTTTAATATTGCCACCAATATAGTTCCTCAGCTTGTACTCAATCATGTCCTGAAGCGTTATCGCCTCCACCGTTTCATGATACCCAGTGACTGGGTCCCCCATATCACTTTTGCCAAATAACGATAATATGCCTAAATCCCATATGCGGGAACTGGGGTTCTCATCCCGCAGTTCGATCTCGGAGAGGACAATGTTTCGCTCATTCATGAATTCATCTAATTGATACGTATCGTTAATCATCATCCTGCATGCTATATCTATCAGTTGAGGTGCACTCTCCTGCAGTGCCTCGAATACATATATTGTGTAATCTCTGCCCGTGAATGCATTTGCCATGCCTCCAAGTCCCTCTATCATCATGTCCAAATCCTCTCCTCTAATCCACTTATTTGATTTAAACATCATATGCTCTAATAAGTGACTAATGCCCCTCTGGCTTGGTTCCTCATATATTGATCCAACCCCAACCCCCACGGCTATAGCCACTACACGTGACTCTACCTTATCTATGGAGATCTCAACACCATTATCCAGCTTCATCGATTACAGCAATAAGTTTCTCCTATTAAAATGATATACACAGAACTAATGGTCGTTATTGGTTCATTCCTGGTTATAATACAGTGGGATTATCTTGTCTGGCGCTCCATCTATGTATATTACCATGAATCGCCCACCTATTATTTCCTTGATGGTCTCCTTGTTACTTAGAATAGAGTTTATCTTATTGCTCACCATTACTCTATCCCGTATTGCTCTCTGGATTACATCATTGACCTCATCTATTGAGTCGGCATCCACTAACTGTATAAATTCATGTTGGTTCTTACCAACTTCATAAACCAGTACCTGTTGCTGCGCGAGTTCATTCTTAATTATCGAAATCTTCCTGATGTATTCAAGTACGGTATTTAGTGCAGGAGTCATACTTATTGATTGAAGGAATTCATCGAAATTCTCGAATATGCGTGCATCAGTTACGTGGCCCGTCGTTTCCGATACATATATTGACTTATGATCCCTCCTCTTTCTCCTAGTTATTCGTCTCTTTCCATTATTTTCAGGAACTTGCTTCGACTGCAACTTAAGTGGATTATTTATGCCTAGCTTATCCATTAGAAACGAGAAACCATAACCAACGGGTACCCCTATTAATAATCCAAGGTAAGGCATCGCCGGGCGATAAATAAAAGAAGCAACACCTAGTATTATAGCTATTGCAGCCATGACTAGCCCCGTGAATGCGAGGGGTAACCTGGTTACGCCTATTATGAATAATGCCGTGAATATAGCTATGAAGGGTAGAAGCATAGTGTATTGCATCATATTAAGTCACCGGGAATCATGTATATCCTGCTAGGCGAACCATTCTCCTCAACCAGTATAATTATTCCAATATAATCATTACTGGTCCTTATTTTCTTAAGCATGGAGTTTATGTCACTTATTATATCCTCTATCTCATCCCTATAGGTCTCGCTTAGTTCCCCAAACGACCCATCTACTGCATTCAGCACGTCGTTGTTCTCCACCTTAACTTCAAGAGCCTTTAATAAATTATCTCGCTTAGTTTCCAAGTAATTCAATACATCGCTAAATGAACTGAATATTTGAACATCTATCACGTGGTCTCTACCTCGGCGATACCTTCTACCTCAGCCAATACCTTCTCCGGCTTAGTGTAGTATCTCTCAATCATTCTAGCTACTTCATGGAAGTCCATCATATCCTTCTCAACCATCCAATTAATCACCCTAGTTCTCCTCCGCAGTTCCTCCTCCAGTTCTTCCTCATCTTGCCCCGTTGCTTCGGCTATCTCCCTTAGAAGGAAGCTTTGGCCACTTAATACGTGAACATCATTCTTTGGGTCCCACCTAAACACGGTCCTAACCTCATCAGCGCTCTGAACCTCGCCGACCTCTGTGACCCTTCTAGTGAGGCGGTCGCCGACTCTCACTCTTCTAACCATAACGAATATATTCATTGCAGGTATGTACGCCTTCGGCACATTCATCGGCGGTGAAGTCAACCTATTTATTGCTGCGGTGAAGTCCTCGGCATGCATTGTTGATACACCACCGTGTCCAGTATTCACTGCTTGGAACAACACATATGTTTCTTCTCCCCTAACCTCGCCAACTATTAAGTAATCCGGCCTCATTCTTAGCGTTGCCTTAACTAAATCAAAGAGGGTAACCTCATTAGTCTTCTCTGGTCCAAAGGATAGACGAGGCGTTAGCCTTATCCAATTCTTATGAGGCAACCTAACCTCAGGAACCTCTTCCACGGTTATTATCTTTAGGTTTGGCCGTAGGAAGGTTGCCATTGCGTTCAAGAACGTTGTTTTCCCTGCTCCCGTGACCCCTAGGACCAGGAATGACTTGTGATTATCAAGCATTAACCAGAAGTAAGCCGCTATCTCCGGCGAAATATTATGCGACTTTATTAATTGAGTAAATGTTATTGGAGTGGCCTTAAACTTCCTTATGGTGAATGTGCTGCCGCCAGGCGAGACTTCTTGCTTGTATGTTATGGCTATCCTGGAACCATCTGGTAATTGTGCATCAACTATGGGAGCGGCAACCGACACGTGTTTTCCAGCCATGTGTATCAGTTTCGATACGAAGTCATCTAATGCCTGTGCATCCATTGGTATTATATTAGTTGGAATAGTTTCGTAATCCTTATGGAAGATGAAGATAGGGACCCCAACGCCATCGGCTGAAATATCCTCTATGTTCTCATCCTTCATTACGGCATCTATGGGGCCAAACCCAAGCAGGTCCTTCTCCATGTGATATGCCATCTTGTTAAGATCTATCCTAGTCCCTCTAATTAATCCCATATACCTATCAAG
>ERZ1669250.454-NODE-454-length-18810-cov-3.685630_pt1 | contig 18810 bp, 15 predicted proteins | sample MGYA00579295_ERZ1669250 | MGnify/ENA primary metagenome ERZ1669250 (study PRJEB41166, sample SAMN08046056) | hot springs metagenome | biome: hot spring; feature: acid hot spring; material: thermophilic sediment; isolation source: thermophilic sediment from acid...
ATATTAAAATTTTTAATATTTAATAAATTACTTAATTATTAAAAAATAATTTTTTTATTAAAGTCTTTAAACCTGAATTGATATTAAAAAAATGACAAAAAAGAGGTAACCATTATGGCAAAAGTAGTACTCAAAGAATTAACAAAAGTATTTAAAAAAGGAAAAAACCTAATTTATGCTTCTAACAAAATAAACTTAGAGGTTAACGATGGAAGATCGTTTGGCATATTAGGCCCAAGTGGCGGAGGTAAAACTACTCTTTTAAGACTTATTGCAGGTTTAGAATTGCCCACTGATGGATATATATATTTTGATGACAAAATGGTTTCAGCTCCAAACAGGATAATTGTTGATCCTGCAGATAGAGGGATTGCAATGGTCTTCCAAAACTGGGCTCTCTATCCAAATATGACCATATATGATAACATAGCATTCCCCCTTAGAAACATGAAAGTTCCTAAATCAGATATAGATAAGAAAGTTAAAGAAGTTGCAGAAATATTAAATATAAAACATATACTTGATCATTATCCTAGAGAGGTTTCAGGAGGGCAAATGCAAAGAACTGCTTTAGCTAGAGCATTAGTAAAAAATCCTAAAATCCTTCTTTTAGATGAACCATTTAGCAATTTAGATGCTCAAATTAGAGATAGCGCAAGAGCATTAGTTAGAAAGATTCAGAGAGAATTAAAGCTTACAACAATTGTAGTATCTCATGATCCTGCAGACATATTTGCCATAACAGAAGAGGCAGGGGTAATTGTTAATGGGATGCTCGTACAAAAAGGTAATGCATCAGAAATTTATGATAATCCAATAAATGAAACAGTTTCCAAACTATTAGGAGATATTAATATAGTAAAAGCACAAATAAAGGATAATTATATTAAGTTTGGTAATATCTTGATACCTATAAATAGAAAATTAGACAAAGAAGAGGTTAACATAGGTATAAGACCCGAAGATATCAAAATATCAGAGACTAATGAGATTTCTGGTTTTGTTAATGTAGGAAAAGTAAAAATAAAAGTTTCAAGTTACGTTGCAGGTACATTCAAAGTAGTTGTTAGCCCAATAGATGATGAATCTATAGAGCTTAATGTTAATACAGAAAGGCATATAGAAGCAGGAACTGATATGAATCTTTTTGTTAAGCCAGATAAAATAAAAATATTTGATGAAAAAGGAAATAGAATATAAATTCTTATATTTTAAAGAATTTGTCTTTACCTTCCTTCATTCTTATTAACGCGTTCATAGGTATTGTATGATAACCTGTCTTTGCAATAATTTCATATACTGTTTCATATGTAGCTCTTTCTAATAACCAAAATGATAATGATATATCTAGTTGATCCATATTCTCCCTTATTGGCTCTGAAATTGTCTTTATATATTCGTTTAAAATCTGTATTGACGAATTATATTCCCACTCAAGAATATCATTATTTAACAAGTCCAAAGAATCTTTTACGCTAGAGCCATATATTAGTTGCAATGCCATTATTGCAGTATAATCTATACTTCTTATGAGCGCAGCCAAATCCCTTTCTGGCATTTCTTTTTCCAGTTTATTTCCTGGAAACTTGTATGGCTCTCCTTCAAAATCTGTAAAATAAATGTTCTTATCTGAAACTAAAATTTGATATAAATGCAGATCTCCGTGAATTCTCATCAAATTTTTTCCTATCAAATTTTTTAAATTTGGTCTTATAATATTTAACATCTCATCTATAGAATCTAAAGCCTCTATAGCCATATTTCTATCTTCCTGATATTGTAAATTATCTAGGTTATTCTTTATCCATTTTTCTCTGTATTGAATTCTATTCATCCAACTTTCCAGCACTTTTTCACTTACAACTTCGGTATAACAAAAATCTTCTCTGCATTCCTTCAATATATTATGTAAATTAGCCAAGCTGATGCCAATATTATTTCCAATAGATTCATAATTTCCCAACTTCTTGATAAATCTAACAGCTGAATTTATGTAATATGTTGCTGCCGGTTCTCCTTCTATGATTTCTGTAATTAATCCATAATAATAATCTTTATATCTTATTGAACAATAATACTTAGGTATATTTCTATATCCTGCGTTAGTTAAGTATTTTATAACTTTATCTTCTATGTTGTCAATCTCTAATCTTTTCATTACCTTTAATAAATATTTATTATTGTATTCATTAAAAATTTCATATATTACAGATCTGCTTCCATAAGTAATTGGTTTAATATTAACTATTTTTCCTATATCAGTTTTACAATCAGAATTAAACGATTTTACCTTATTGTAAATTAAATTGTTGATAAACTCTATATTTTCTTCAGCTAAGATCAGACTATCTCTTTTATATAATAATGGAGCAAATAATATTTCATTGCATCCTTCTTCTTTGATATAAATTAAGTCTCCATTGCTAATACAATCGCTATCAAAAGAACTACAATTAAGTCTCCATTGCTGGTTGTCTATATATTTAATTAACTCTGAAAAGCATTTCACAAATGACTACACCACATCTATTAATAAAAAATAGTTTTTATAAAGTTTATTTAAATGTCTTTGTTGTTTCATTCAACAGGATTAACATTTTATTCCCATAATTTTGCGTAGATGCTAATAAAATTAAATAGTTTTTATAAATTGCTATAATTGAGTTACCAGCTTGAACATAACTGATGTTACCCATACTATTAATTGAATAACCATATAGACTTGCTATAGATTGAATATCTTGGTTTAATAAAGGTTCTCCACTAACATTTGCTTCTACTACTTCTATTGCTAGCATATTGCTTGAATTAGATTTTTGATAATATTCTGTAACACTTTCTAATATCGTATAATTATAGAAACTATTACTATAAATATTAGGATAATTAGATGCTGGATTCTCAACTGTTGTACCATTTACAAAACTAATCTTTATAGTATTATTGTTATGATTGATAGAAATATAGCCTGAGACATTACTTATAATGATCCATGTGCCGCCAAATATATTGTTTATTTTATCTGTGGAAACATATCCAGGATATAGTGAAGGACTTAAAGAAGTTGTTTTTTGTTTATTCATAACTCCGTAATAATAAACGCCTAACGATGCAACTACCGCTATTATTACGATCGCAACAATCACTGATATCTTCATTTCCAAATTTTACACCAAAAATATTTAGTCATGCTGAGATTATAAACTAATATAAACAATAAATGATAAAATTTTTGCAAAATATTGGAATCTTACCTTTTATATGAATTTAAAATATATTTAATATTTATTTTTAATTAAATATCTTTATTTTTAGAACTTAAATAGATATAAGTTTTAAGAAACTCTGCATGACTCCATAACAATGGCGTAACAGACAAGGGGGAGCCATCGAAGGGATTAATTTGCTCTGGTATTAAACCAGTAGGAGTAGAAATACCTTCAACCCATTTAATTAGTTTAGCAGCCTCTTCTAAGTTATTAGATTTAATATAGTGTTGTGCTAACCACATTGTTGTTATAATCCATGGATTACCCGGTATACCGTTATAATCTTCTTGTACTCTTTGATAATAATCATTTTCATATCTAGCTAATCCTCCTGTAGTTTTTACCCAGAGTTTTTCTTTTATTTTTTCAATACTAGACATCAAAGTTTCATCGTTTGCATCCAATACATCAAATAAGGATAAACCCAATATGCTAGATTCTACAGACTTATCATAATCAATAATTTTACCATTATCGATTACAATGCTTTTATAGTATGTTTTTCTTTCCTTATCAAACATGTATTCCTTTAATGATTTAGTCATATCCTTTGCAATCCTCCCCCATTTTTCTTCATTATTCCAATCTCCTAAAAACCTAGCAAGCGATGATGCTGATCTAAGACCTGCTATTACAGATGAAACTGTATAAGTATGAACTCCTAGTTTCTCTTCCCATAAATCATATGACATCAAAGGCAATTTTAATTTTTCATCTGTAAAATTTACTAAAAAATCTGCAGCTTTTTCAATAGTATCATAGTAGTCTCTAAGAGAGCTATAATCTTTAGTTATTATAAAATGATTATAATAAGAAAATAGCGATGTAGCAGTTTCATCCTCTTGTATATTAAGAGATTGCTTTGTTTTTACGGTCCAAGGATGCCAAGTGCTACCATAAGTACCATCCGAATTATATTTTTGATATAAATATCCTTCATCGTTGAATAATCTATTAAATAGAAAATCATAATACTTATTAGTAAAAGAATAATAGCCTGCAATATCTAGAGATAGCGCCGTTAGAGATGCATCTCTAGGCCAAACATATGCATATGTGTCTAAGTTAAACTTTAATATACTTGTATCTAAAGATGCTGGTATTTCTCCATTTTTACCTATATGCCCTATTATTATAGCCACGCTTTGTTTCGCTAACTTATTACCAAAAGGATCTATTATATCTTTCCAATATCTTGTATCTCTTTCCATTTGCACACTACCTTTACTTTTTATTATATTGAGTTTTTTAACTATATCATTATAACTATTACCTGCTATGATATAAACGAAGAACTCCATAGATGCTATTGAAAATGCAGAATCCACTGAACCCTGAGAGATTGGATTCTTTGATAATATTCCATCGTTACAATCATTTATAACTGTCCCTTGATCTCTTCTCCCTGTTGTATATTCATATAACTGCTGTGAAGACGATATGATAAACCAAGTATTTTGCTTATAATGAATTAGAGAGTCTGTTATTGGATCATATAGAGCTGTATCACCTACTTCATTACCATTTAATCTGAAGTCATTATAAAATATTATTCTATATAATCCTTTACCATTTATTTTAACCTTTCTTATTATGGCTGGATGAGACATTGATATAACATCTTTGAATTCTATTGATGTATCTTCTTTATTGGCTTTCATGGTTATGCTTAGCCCATTCATGCTTATAGTTTTATCCCATGATTCCAGCCATTCAAAATATCCATCCTTCCAGACTCCTACTTTAAACATTCCATTCAAAGATTGGTTATATTGCTGACCTAAATAAGGATAATATATTGATTTTATGTAAAAATTAGAGTCATATAAAGCTGCCATTTCTCCATTACTAAGAAAACCTGTTCTCATCTTATCTAACCCCAAATAGATAGAGATCTCCTGAGATCTTAAAGATTATACCCTTTTATGAGTGTCACTATGTTGTTGTTAAATACCATATAAGATATTGGCGACTTTAATTTCTTACTATAATTTTTGCAGCTTCTTCATTGAATCTAACGTTATTTTTAATATCTTATTAAATCCGATTACAATTTATAGTTCAATTAATAATTCATAACACCTTCTTTTATGGTCTATCAAGTTAAATAAAACTGTTTTATCCAAAATAAAAGACGGGGCCTGAAATTTAATTTATCATAACTCATTTTACAAATATATAAATTTATTTACAAAGATCTTCACAATTGTAAGCTGGGAAAGATTTTATATTTCCTTCAGTATAAGCATAAACATTATGTGGGTGTATGCTTTCTAAGCTTATTGCTTCAGCTCTTATTACTGTACTTTCAGGTAAAGATATAGATAAACATCTTAGACCTCTTATAGCATCTCTTACCACATCTTCTACAAATTTGGGGTTTTTATGGGCGCTAATAACTAAATTAGCTTCCTGCATTCTTTTTAGCAAGGTAAATGATGGAGCCGAAAAAGCATTAGATAAACACCTAGCAATATCTTCTATCCTAACTATATGGTTTTCTTCTGTTTCTATAGTTCCATATAACAAAACTTTTTGGCTATGACTTGGAGATAAATTATCAGAACTTATTATATTAGATATTGTCTTCTGCGCACTAGGACAAACTGTCATACCATAAACTCCAACTGTTATTGACCACCTTTTTCTTTCTGAATTTCCATCAATGCTAACTAGAACTTCTACAGGTTCTAATTCTTTTAATCCATTAAATTGTATTTCAACACCATATTTAGTTTTTGCTTCAACTCTAGCACTCTTTGCATATGTATGTAGCTTTAATAATGATTTATGAACTTTTTCAAGATAATATTCAATACTATTTGCTTCCATTGGAAATTCTATATCTTCAGGTAATGCTTCAACATTTCTTGATAAGTGAGCCCCTTTCTTATATTCAGGAATTTCTACATATGCATTAATTTCTAAATCTAAAGGTACAACGCCTAAAGGCGAGTCTATTAAAACTCTTCTCCATAATCCCTTAAAACCAACCCTATTTATTGGTATTGTATAATCGGGCTTAGTATCCTGAATTTCCAACATACTCACCCTAAATCTAGCTCTCCATATACTATAGGATATTCCAAACTAAACTTCTCTAGTATGTAGGGGCTAACCTCACCAAAATAACCAATTATCTTATTGTTTACAATTAAATCAGCTGATCTTCCTTTAATTAAAAATTTATTTGAAGAACTTAATACCTTAAATTCTATGTTTAACATTTTAAGCAAAGAATATACAACGGACTGAATATCTTCATAAGAAAGGCTCTCATCCATTATAGCAATAGAAATTCTTTCCTTATCGACAGGTTTTCCTAATACTTTTTCAACAATTTTCCCTATTTCAAAGAGTTTTACTGGTTTGCTTGCCATAATATTATTTTTCATGGCCATTATCATAGAAACAAAAAGATTTGGCCTTAATGAATCGAAATCGTTAGTTATAGGATTTAAAACTTCTATATAATTTTGTTCGTCTAAATCTTTTAAGATTCTAGAACTGACCAAAGTTAATGATTGTATTTCCGTAAAACCTAATCCAATCATTATATCCCTTATTTTTCTTTTAAGTATAGTAATGTTTGTTAAAGAACCTCTTAGCATAACTTTGGGCTTATTTGGCACTATATTATTATATCCTATTGACATAACTATATCCTCTACTAAATCTATATTGCTTATAATGTCAGCCCTAAATGGAGGAATCACTACTCTTATTTCATTATCGTTAAGTAAAACATTATGTCTCATTCTCATCAAATGAAAAGCTATTTCATCATTACTTAATTTTTCTCCCAGAATCTCATTAACATAACTAGAATCAATGACTTCCTCGCTTTTTTCCATAAGTGGAGTGTATTTTCTACTATTATTTTCAATAATTTCTACTTTGCCTATTTTAGTATTTTTCCTTTCTGCCAAATTAGAAACAATTATATCTAACGTTTTGTTTACATAATAACTATCTGTACCTGTAACATCAATCAATAAGTCTCTTGTATTTTCATCTAACCTAGTTATGTTTGAATTGATAACTGGAGGGAGAGATATTATTTCATCACCTGATATAAATGCAGGATGCAAATCGTTAATAAGACTAATATTTCCATATTTTATTCCCTGATCAGTATTTTTAAGTATTTCCCTTATGGAAACATAGTTATTAGATCCTAGAGGCATCATCTTATCATCAATGCTTACATTCTTATATTTTAGCTCATTTGATGGAACCTTATTTAAATCGTGAATCCCTATAGCTACTTTTCTTCTTTTTCTTCCTATTCCTTCATGTAGTTTTTCTTGGAACTGTATAAGTTCTACTAAAAAATCATTATCTAAATTAACATTATAAATCACTGCTGCTGAAATTATTGGTCTAATGTAAGGAATCTCGTTTATCAACTTAAATTTAGAATTTTCATAATCATATTCTTTGAATCCTAATTCATTATTTGTTATACCTCTTATTGCTCTAGCTATCCCTTCTCCTATATACATATCAGGCCTATCGGGATTAATTTCAACTTCTAGTTGATTTTCATTATTTATAGATGCTTCGCACTTTAAAGAGAACAATGCATCTTCTAGTGTATTAATTCCTAAACCTGTTAAGTTTAATATTCTTTCAGGTTTAAATTTCAAAACTGGCATTTGCTTCACCTCAATTTAAAAGATCTCAAAAAATCGTAGTTAGTTTCATATAATTGTCTTATATCATTAAGGCCAAGCCTTGCCATAATTAGTCTTTCTACACCCATACCCCAGGCTCCTACTCTATAATCAATGCCTGCCATTTCTAAGACTTCTGGCCTAAACAAACCTGCCCCAAATAATTCTATCCATTTATTATTAATCTTAGCATATCCCTCAACGCTTGGTTCTGTGAACGGGAAATATCCAGGTTTGAACTTAATTTCAATACCTAGTCTTTCTCCAAATTCTTTTAAAATACCTAGGAGGTCCTTAAAAGTATAGTTATGATCTCCCATTATGCCATCTAGCTGGTGAAATTCGGGTAAATGAGATGCATCAATAACATCGCTTCTATAAACTTTACCTATAGTAAAGTATCTTATTGGAGGATTAAATTTGTTTAATAATAGTCTTGCTGATACTGATGTTGTTTGGCTTCTCAAAACATATCTTGATGATATTTCTTGATTAAATTTATACCTCCATCCTCTTTCATGTACTCTCGAGACCCTGTCAATTAAATCTTTCATTTCATTTATATCATAGTTCCTTGGATCCTTAATCCAAAGCGTATCATGAATTTCTCTTGCTGGATGATCTTGTGGTTGAAACAACATATCAAAATTAAAAAGCTCTATCTCTACTAAAGGTCCATCTGTTTCTTTAAATCCAAGTTCCTTCATTATGTCCTTAAGTTCTTCAATAAATTCTATAAAATAATGTTTTCTTGCAGGATAAACAGTTGGGGGTTCTGAGGCTATATCGTACTCTCTTAATTTCAAATTTTTCCATAATCTTTTTGCCAATATCTCATGAGTTAATCTAGATGCCAATATCTCAACTTTACTAATTGCATTTTCTTCTACAATAACTGTTGTTTCAGTTACATAATCGTATTTTATTAAACCTCTAGATAGCATATCCTTTTCTGTATTTGAATCAAAATTCAAATTTATGAGCATGTTTTTAATTTTATTTAGCAAGTTTTTTGCATCATTATAATTCATGATTAAAAGTACTTTACCTTCTTTTAGATCTATAATTTTTAATTTTTTAGCTTGCCCAATAGCTATGTTAGCATCTTCACCTAATAATTCTTTAACCTCTTTTATATTAATTATTTCCTTGCCATTTAATATATCAATTAATTTTTCTTCTGGTAACCCTTCTTCAAGCACCTTTCTACCTTTATCAGTGAGTTTTATAACTTTAATTCTTTTTTCATTAATTTTTATTAAATTTTTTGATTCCAATAGCTTTAGAAGACTAGCCAGTTTACTTTTTTCAATTCCAATTAATTTTTCTCCTTCTTCCAATTTGAATTTTTTTATTCCTTTGTCATTTAATGCTTTTAAAATGTAATATTCGCTCTCGCTTACAGCTATTTTTTCTTCTCCCAACTTTTTAACCCCTTAATACAAATATTACCTTTAAAATCGTCCTATTAAATTGTTTTTCTTACATAAATGGTATTTCAAATTTAATCATTTAAATTTTCTCTTATAACCCTATATGCATTTTTCCACAAAACTTTTTCCGCATTCTCATTTAACACTTCTTTTATTTTATTTATCTCAGATATTTTTTCGAATCCCTTAATGGTTTCTTCTATACCTAGAAAATCTGTGCCTATACCTATATAATCCCAGCCATAAGAATCTCCTAACTCTTTAATTACATTTAAGTAACCATCTAATGTTGGTTCGGGTAATACTTTATGCCATGCCATTATACCTATAACGCCTTTGTTTTTTATTACTGCTTCTATTTCTTCATCATCAACATTTCTTGGATGATCCTTTAATTTTTTATATGCTGTATGAGATATTATAACAGGTTTCTTTGAAATCTGAGAAACATCTAATACAGTCTGTTTAGAAGCATGAGCTAAATCAATAATTATACCAAGATCATTAGCAAGCTTAACTAATTCTTCTCCTTGACCAGTTAATCCATAATCTTTTTTGGACATACAAGAAGACGCAAATTTTGTATCATAATTCCACGTTAAACCTATAGCCTTAAAATTAAGTTCTTTCAATAAATAAATATCTGAAGGATCAGTTAAAACATCAGTTCCTTCTAAACTTATGAGAAACTTAATTCCTTGTTTGTCAAGGTCTTCTTTTTTTCTAACTAAACTAACTATTTTTTCATTATCCAGCTTATAATAAATCTTAACTTGATTTATAAGAGATTGAAAATACATATTTGAATATCCTGACAAAGTTTCTTGAGCAGGAAAAACAACAGAAAATATTGTTACATCGCCTATCGATTTTAATTGATTTAAATCTGATTGATAACTCCCATTAATAAGATCTTTGCCCATAGATGCTGAATATCCGAAATCCTCATGCATATCTATTAGTCTCATAATTATCCCATTAATAATATATGGCTAAAATTTATAAACATTTAAATCAATTATTATATACATGACTTAAAAACAACGTGACATGCTCCATCATTTATGAAGGGTTCATATGTTACATATATTTAAATCATCTGCATATAATATAGACTTGCTCTTAGGAAGCAGGCTAAATCTAATCTTGATTGGCTTAATTATTAATCCTTTATTTTTGTAACTTCTTACATATACTATGTTATCATACATAAAATATAATGGAAACTTGAACATATCTTTATACAACCCATTAATCAAATATATGCCTGTGATATTATTAGAACTTCTTCTATTAATTAAATTGAGCTGAAGATAACTGAAAATCTCTTTATCTGAAATCAAACTATATGCAGAGTCAAGAGTTAGATCTATTATTATGGAGGGTTTTATTTTTTCTTCTTGCTCATTTATTTCATCAAAATAATCCACCATGGATAATTTAGTTATATTAACGGGCATTATAAATATATTGCTTAATATAATTTCAATCATATTTTTTTCAAATTGTAAATTGGAAAAGCATTTTTCTATATTTTGTTTAAAATCGTCAACTAAATGATTTTGAATTCTTATTATAGTTTTTCCTGATCCGGTTCTTAAATAAGGAGTTCCTACTATAGCACCTAACATGCCAACAATTGTTAAAGCATCTTTACATATACTTGGATTAACTAAAATTAAATTTTGAGATCCTTTATAAAATTCATATTTAAGTTTACCCAAATTAACAATTATTAATTCTTTTGATGTTCTTTGGCCATAATTTATAATTCGTGGCATTGAAATCAATTCTATTGGCTTAATCCTAAATGGGATATCCATTAAAGGCAAATCACTACCTCTAAATTTTTTAATTTCCGCTAATCTTACTATCCTACCTTTTATATTAAATGCTTTGAGATAAATAATTACATCAACGATAAACTCCTCTACACCAAAACCAAAATTTTGGGTTCCGTATGGGACTTCTTCAGTTATTACAAGTTTTCTTTTACTTAATTTTGACAACCTGTAAAATAAATTATGTATCAGCTCTCTGACTTCAATTTTATTACTAAATGCTTGAAATATTGGGGAAATACTATCTATAACTACTATACTCGCATTATATTTTTCAGCATATGATATGATTTGATCTAATAAATCATTAATATATTCTTTCTTAGTTAATGTTATGACTTCTAAATAATAAAACTTTCTTTCATTTTCAAACTTTTCAAAATCTATACCTAAATTTTTCAAATTTTTTAAGAATTCGTTTTTACTTTCAGTAAGGCTAACATATAAAGCAATGCCATTATTGTTAGTGATTTCTTCATAAATAAATTTTGAAGCCATTATTGTTTTTCCAGTTCCTGGATTACCGGTTATTAGTATTAAACCTCCTCTTTCTACCTGATTAAATATGTCTTTGAAGCCATTATTATATGTTAAAATTTGATTGATTTTTTGCATCAACTTTCCCATTTTCTATTATCCTATATATTAAGGTTTATATTTTTTAATATACGTTTTATTTAGAATTTATTTTTAGGTTTAAACCCAAATTTTTTATAATATCCATGAACTCGTTGTTTCTTAAACTAAACTTACCATTATTGCTCATATATTTCATTAGAAGTCCTTCAAATCCTCCTTTACCTATGTCTTTCATATAACTTAATAAATAATCGATTTCGTCATTTGTATAATTATGATATTCATTTTCATGAATTAAATAATTTATTGGAATTCTTTTTCTTATCTGAGGATCTTCATCCGGTATTCCTATTACTAGCCCAAAAAGCGGATAAGTTCTTTCCGGTAAATTAAACAATTCTATTATTTTCTTTGACGCATCTTGAACACCGCCTATAAAGCATATCCCGTAACCCATGGATTCTGCCGCCACTGCCATTCTATCTGCGGCTAAAGCAGCATCTATAGTAGAAAATATTAAAGGAACAAAATCATCCTTTGCTCTATCGATTTTAATGTACTCCATAATTTTTGAGTTTCTATATAAATCTGCTAGAAATATAAAAAACTCCTGAGCATCTTCAACATGTTTCTGTTTTATAAGACTTGCTATTTCTTTTCTCTTATTTTTGTCAGTCACTCTAATCGCTGACCATAAATGTAATGATGCATCTGTAGGTGCTCTTCTAGCGGATTCCATAATTAATCTTAAATCTTCCTCTGGTATATTTACTCCAGATTTAAACTTTCTTATTGATCTATGATTTAATATTGTCTTAACAGTTTCGTTGCTCATATCTACTTACCAAAAATTCTTCTAATTTATCAGTTTAAGTTTTTATATTAATATTTCATATTATAATTTTTTATTTTACAAATACTAAATTCTATTATATACTAAAAGAAAAAATTTATATAGAATTTAAAATATACAACTATATCATACATAACAATAAAACATAACATATTATATTAAGAATTATTTAAAAAATTCCCAATAGTCTTTTATATCATGACATTCCTTACATGAATTATTAACTGGATTCCACACACTTCCTGTTTTATAAAAATTAATTAATTGTTTTAAAGCCATATATATTGTTATCTGACTTGTTTCTTTGCTTGGTCCGGAAATGTGAGGCGTTAAAAGTAATTGAGGCTTAAATTTATCATTTAAAAGAGGAGAGTTGTGAGGCAACGGTTCGTTTTCAAACACATCCAAACCTAACATTATATCTTTTCTATTGTTTAATAAATAAATTATATCTTCAATTTTTAATAATTTACCTCTTCCTAAGCTGATAAGAATAGAACCCTCCTTCATTTTCATTAACAAATCTCTATTTATCAATCCTTGGGTTTCTTCGCTGTAAGGCAAAGTTAAATAAATTATATCCGCTTCACTAAATATTCTATTAAGACTAGACGGCTCGGCTTTTAATAAAATTTCTAGCTCTGGTTTTCTTCTTCTCGAATAATAAAGGATCTTCCCTATTTTAAAGTTTCTTAAATAATATGATATTAATACGCCTATTCTACCCATTCCAATAATAGCTATGATTTTATCCTTAAGCAAGTTACCCGTTAAAAAATATGGGAAATCATTCCATTCTTTATTCCATATGTACCTATCTCCTTGAATTATCCTTTTAGTTAAAGATATAGTCATTCCAATTGCATGCTCAGCAACTGAATGGGCTATAGCTTCTGGTTGATTAGCTACACATATCCCTTTACTTTCTGCATATTTTATATCTATATGATCATAACCACTGCTTGTAGCGATAATAACTTTTAGGTTGTTTGCTTTATCTATTAACTCTTTATCAAATTTAATAAATGTCAAAAGAACTGAAGTCGCATTATCTATATTTTTTTCTATCCATTCTCTATTTGCTATTCTATCTGGAGGCATAATAAGGTCTATATTGTTTAATTTCAGCATAGAGATCATGCTTTCATTCAATTTAAGGGTTGATAACACGACATCATTCATATTTACCACAATAAAATTAAATAATTTATATCTAATTAAGTTTTTCTATAGATTTTCTTTAAATAAACCCCTTTCAGAAACTATTTTAAGTTTAACGTTTGATCATAGAGTTCTCGATGGAGCTAGCGCTGCAGTTTTCTTAAAGGAACTATCAGAAATATTATATGATGAAGAAAAAATAAAGGAAATTATATTCAATACAAAAAATAAATGATTAAAAATTTTTAGACTAATCTGATCTTATTTGCATCTTATAGTATAAGAGCTTTCTTATGTCTTAAGAATTACATTTTTTTAGCTAATAATCGGTTTCTTAATTATATTTTTCATATTATATATCCTCTGATATTTCTAGTTAAAGTAGTCTCTTTTCCCTAATCTCTAAAATTAGTCATTAATCTTAATTAATTCAAACAAAGCTTGAAAGTTTTAGATTAATGGAAAATCACAAAAACTTTAACTTACCTAAAGAAATTATATTTACATTTTGCTTTAATAATATGATCGTATAGTAAACAAAAATCAAATAATAGCTATATATTATGAAATTTTATTCATTTAACTAAATTTTATAAATGCAATTAATACAATTGCTTATAATTTTTGTTAAGATAAATAATTTGGGAGTATTGAAATGAAAATAAAATTATTGTTCGGAGGTATTTATTCAGAACTAGCTAAATCAGACAAATACGAAATAGAAATTAATGATAATATTATTAACATCGAAAAGCTTTTGCTTGTAATAAAAGAAAAATTTAACATAGATATTAAAGATGATGTTGATCGAGGGAATGCAATTGTGTTAATTAACGGAAGAAATATTAAAGCCATAGGTGAATTTAAAATAAATGACGGTGATTTTATCTCTATAATTCCACCAATAAAAGGAGGATAAACTTATTTTTCAATAATTTATATGCTATATGTTAAATATCTCTAATTTAATGATTAAAAGAAATTGTGTTCATTGATAAATAGTCTTAAATAAACTTTATAATGTTAAGTAATATTTTAATCAATTAAGGGAAAATAGATTAGAATCAATCATAACCAATTACCTAACTCTTAGATAAGAGGAGTAAAATTTACTTCTCTAAAGTCATTGGAGATAGAAAATAATATCTATAAGAAGACATCCTAAATGTTTAAGAAGGTTCGTATTTTAATGATTTGAAGTTTAAATTATTTTTTATAATAAATTTTATTATCTACAATTCATAAATTTATAATAAAATGTTTTAATACAATAATATTAAATTTGGTGTATATAACAAATCCTATAAGTATTTTTAATTTTGTTATTTTATTTCATATATATTTAATATCTTAAATTTATATAAATTAAATGGCGATATAAATGAAATACGAATTTATAGGAAGTGAATTTCAATATCTTCTAATTGATCTTGAACCAAACGAAGAAGTTTATATAGATGGAAGTCATTTAATATATAAAGATAAAGAAGTTTCGTTAAATGCTAAAATGGCAGGAGGATTTTTGTCAGCTCTAAAAAGAGAAATAACTGGCACTAGTTTCTTCTTATTAGAAGCAATGGGACCTGGGAAAATTGCTTTATCCTCTCCTCTAGCTGGTAAAGTCTTAAAAATTGATTTAAAGGATAAAGGAGTATTGGTAGAACATACGTCGTTTTTAGCAAGTGAAAAAACAATTAAATATGATGCGAAACTAGGCAGCTTAACAGCTGGAATTTTTGGAGGAGAAGGAATATTTTTAGCAAAATTAGAAGGTAATGGCTCATTATTCCTTCATGCTGTTGGTCAAGTTAATGAAATCCAACTAAAAAATGGGCAAGAAATTCATGTAGAAGCTTCTCACCTCTTGGCATTTGAAGAAGGATTAAGCTATGGAATAACTAGGGCCGGAAATTTAAAAACAATGTTGTTTGGAGACGAAGGTTTGTTCTTTGTTAATATCAAAGGAGAAGGAAAAGTATGGGTTAAAAGCTCATCAAGAAGAGATGTGGCTTTATCTATTTATAAATATCTGCCAAAAAGACAATAACAAACCAAATATCAGCTCTAAAGATAAAAAATATCATGAAGTTAATTTTATCGAGTAAAAATTATTAATTATAATATTTTTGATTAAATATCTATAAGAAATTTTTAAGAAATCTTATTTAGAAGTTTAACAAAAACAAGTTTTTTAGTATATTTCTATCAAAATTTAAAAAGAATTATCCTTTATATATTTTTATATCTCTGTTAAAAATAAGTAAAGAACTGATGATAAAACAGCAATAAATGAAACATTTCCCCATTCAACGTATTTTGAAAACGAAAGTTCCGTACTCAATGATTGACCCAAAGTTCTTCCAATACCAACAGTTAAACCAAAAAATCCCATATACTTTCCTCTATCTCCACTTTCCGATAAAGCATTTGCAACTGCATTATTTATTGGTGATACAATCATTTCTGCTATTGTTAATAGGATAACATCTAAAGCTAATTCGTAAACCCTGCTTATAAAAATTAAATTAAGATATGCCAATGAATATATAATCATGCCAATAGATAAAGAATGCTTATAGTTAAATTTTGAAAATTTATTTCCAAATAAATCTTGAAATAAAACCACCATACCACCATTTATACTAAACATATAACCGGCTATGCTAACAGAAAAATACCTAGATGCATATAGCACAAACGGCAAACCTAGTTGGCCCATAATTATAGATGTTAAAATAGATGGAATTAAAAACTTCGAAAATTTTTTTGATGGTCTAATTAATATTTTTCTTGAACCTTTATTATTCGTTAGTGGTAAGAGAAATGGCACGGCAATTAAAGAAACTATTCCAGCAATCACTATTATTGTATTAAATCCATATTTATCATAAAGGAAACCACCTATAGCTGGCCCAATAGCCCAACCAGCATTTGCACCTCTTCTAATTCGGCTAAATGATTTAATGAGTCCTTTAACGTTATTTGAAGTATCTCCAACAAACGTATTACTAGCAGAGCCGTATGCATTACTAAAAAAATACATGAATAATATAAATATTATTGGATCTATTAGTGATAATAATAAAAATAAAGATGCTAAGATAGTAGATAATACCATACTATTTCTTCTCCCTATAATATCTGCCATATAACCTCCAAATACATAACCTATAGCAGTGATTAAAGTTAATCCAAGATAATAAAGACCAACTAGATAAATAGGAAGCTTATAATATTGGTTTAGAGCTAAACCTATATATGGGTTTACTGTAGATATCGAAAATGTACGTATGAAACTAATGATCGTCAGCTTGTTTATATCATTCAAGTTAAGCTCCCAATTAGAAAAGATTCATTTCAAAAAATAAATTAGCTTTTTCGTTTTTTATACTAACTTCTTTCCTATGCTGAATGTTATACTAATCTTTAGGTCTGAAATATTATACTTTTATACTACGTTATTTTTTCTTCCAAACTGATATTGCCAGTTAAAAAAATGATATACCTCTATTCTTAAAAGAGATTCATTAATATAAATCTATATATTTTTCTAGAACCTAAAACTTCTACTAAGCCTTAAGCAGGTGTTTTGCAATTATATTATTTTAAGGTCTACTTATATTTATTATATCTTATATGTTATAAAAATAAATATTTTTATTGGGTAACTTTATTCTTTATCCTATTAGTTTCATTAATTCTAGTCCCTTTCCATTCATGTGCCTTACCTATTATTAATTTCACTAGCGCGATCCAAGTTGTAATTCCATAAAATGCAAGTATAACAGGTAATGGCCTGATTTTCTTACCAACCCTTTTATATAATGCATAATATGCAGTGAATCCTACTAAAAATTCTATAAGAAATGCTATTATTGCATAATTTAATGCGTAAGGAGCCATTATTGGCCATAAAATAGTTGCATATTCTGCAATAGGCATTAAATAAAGAGCTAATAAAGGCCATGATTTTCTAGGATGCCTCAAAACTTTTGGGACTAATAATAGCATTCCCCTTACCCATCTTTCTTTTTGAGTTATCAGTTGAGAATAATATCTAACAGGCTCAGTATATACCGGGTTATCATTTAGAACCTTTATCTTGTATCCAGATGCTATCATCCTTATACTAAGATCAAGATCTTCAGTTGCTGCACTTTCTTCCCATCCATTCATTTTTTCTAAAACATCTTTTTTAACAAAATAACCAGAACCCATAACCCATGATATACCCGATAGAGTTTCCATTACAGGAGCCAATAATTTAGTATAAAGAAACATTTCTGCCTCCTGTGCTCTTATATGAACACCTTTAAATGTTTTTTCTGAACCTTTATCTAAAATTATTTCTGTAGGCAATTGAATAGCATCTGCTTTATTGTCTATCAAATATGGTATTGCAGCAATGATAGCATTTTTTGTCAGGACATCATCAGCATCTAAAACTCCAATTATTTCTCCTTCAGCATATTTAAGAGCTTCATTTAATGCTGAAGGCTTTCCCTGTTTCTTACCATATACTAATTTAGTTTTTATTTGATCCATGTAACCGTTACAACCATTTTCTTTACAATTTGATAATCCAGCTAATTTTAAGGCTTCTTGTATAGTATCATCATCATGTTCTACAGCCAAAATTACTTCTATTTTTTCATGCGGATAAGTTTGTTCTTTAATAGAATTTAAAGCTCTTAATAGTAAATTTCCTTCTTTATACGAAGGCAATATTATCGAAACTAAAGGATAATTTTTAAGTTTTTTCTTAATCTTTTCTATCTGAATGTTATTTTCTATTTTTATTGGGGAAACAAAAAGTGCTAACTCAAAAGCAGCCAAAATGCTCGCTATAGCTCCTGTAATTATTATATACCCCATAGCCCATTTTGGAATATAGAGCTGATATTCTACATTAATTATTTTTAGTAATGTTTGAACTTGATTTATATCGATATATTGATTTTGCATTGTTTTTTCACGCTATATTTATAGCTATCATAA
>ERZ1669250.455-NODE-455-length-18741-cov-5.002408_pt1 | contig 18741 bp, 21 predicted proteins | sample MGYA00579295_ERZ1669250 | MGnify/ENA primary metagenome ERZ1669250 (study PRJEB41166, sample SAMN08046056) | hot springs metagenome | biome: hot spring; feature: acid hot spring; material: thermophilic sediment; isolation source: thermophilic sediment from acid...
ACTTGTATTTAAAGTTAATATCTTTTGATATATTTTTAATGGTTTTAAACAATTTTCTAGTTTCTATACTATTTGGACTACAAAAATTCAAATATGTTTCCATAGTACAATCATCGGGCAGTTTAATTTCATATTTTTCTGGATTTATAATTTATCAATTTATTCATATATTATATGTAATAATTATTGGCTGGATTTTAGGCAATTTCATAATATCTATTTTTTCAATAATATTAATAATTATTTATGGTAAAAACATTAAAGTTAACAATCAATATGAATTTAATATAAAAAAGATGATATCATATTCAATTCCAATTTATGCGTCAAGTATACTAGGATATGGAGCTACATACATGGACCGATTTGTTGTCTCTTATTTTTTGAATTTAAGTGATTTTGGTATTTATTCTTTAGCTATTTTAATGGTCACAGCATTTGGATTTTTGCAAGGGCCATTAAATAATGTTTTACTTCCAAAATTTTCAAAATTTTTTGGTGAAAATGATCTATATTCTTTAAAATTATACTCTTCAAAAGCTTTTATTTATATACTTATAATAATTGTATCATTAACGTTTATAGTTGCTGGTTTATCCCCATGGATTATAATTTTTATTTCAAATAAAAAATATTTACCTGCAACAATACCTTTCATCATAATTTCAATAATTGAATCTATTTCCTTAGCTGGAAGTGTATTGTCTGCTGAAATACAGAGTGTTAGAAAAAATTGGATATTTGTGATATCATCATTAGTAGCAGTATCCACAAATATAACATTATCCTTTACACTCATTCCTAAATATAAATTGGTAGGAGCAGGCATTGCATTTTCAATATCTTTATTAATAAATATGATAATTCTTTTATATTATACCTCAAAATTAAATATTTTTAAACCCGATGTTATAAATATTTTAAAAATTTATATTTCAGGATTTATTGTATTCTCAATATTATTTTTTATACAAAAATTATTAGTTTATTCAATAATAAAATTATTTTTGTTGATAATTTTTGGTTATTTAATTTACATTATTTTAATAAGAAGTTTCAAAATTTTGAAAAAGGAAGATTTAGAAATAATAAATTCAATAACTCCTCAAAAATTTTATAAAATTGTTAAGTTTTTTGAAATATTATTTTTAAGTTGATTTATTATTTTGGTTATCTTTCTTTGGAAGTTTGTAAATTTTATTTCCAATAAGCGTGTTATTTGGAATTAAAACGATTGTGTTGTCATCCTTGGTAATTTCTGTAAACAAAATTCCTACATCTGTCACAATTCCAGTATCGCCTGTTAATGTAACTAATTCACCATGCTTCAATGCCTTTGAAAACATCAAAAACAATCCTGCAACTGCTTGTCCAAGGGTTTGTTGCGTAGCATAACCTATGACAATACCTAGAAATCCGCCCACCGATACTCCAGCTAGACCTCCTCCAACTTCACCAGCAATAACAGTCAAAAGAGCACCCACACCTATTATTAAAAATACATTTCTTATAGGCTTTGCAACATCCTCTGAATATTTTTTCTTCATAAACGCATACATAATGTTTGCAAAACTACTTATTAAAAAATATCCAAAAATTAAAGTTAATGTTACATTTATATATAATATATAAATCTGAAGATCAATGTTGAATTTTGGGAGAAATACATTTACTAACCATACAACCAATGCAGATATGATTATAAAAGCGGATATCCAAACTATAAAATCTATAATTGCACCTGTAATAGTTAATTTCTTTAATTTATTTTCATAACTCATGGTATTAAATTTTAATTAATATATTTAAATTTTTCTTAATTTAAATCTTAATTCAAAAAATTAATAAATTTCTCATTATTATATTATCTGTAGGTGGTTCAATTGATTTTGAGTGAAGATTATGAACTTGTTAGAAAACTTGCTAGAGATTTTTCGGAAAAAGTAATTCAACCGAAAAATAAAATTATAGAAAGTCAAACCATACCAAGGGAAATATATGATGAATTGGCTAAGATAGGTTTTACAGGAGTCATAATACCTCATGAATATGGAGGTGCCGGATTTGACACATTAAGCTATGTAATAATTTTGGAAGAATTAGCAAGAGTATCTCCATCTGTTTCAGTTGCAATGGATGTTCAAAACGGTCTCGTTGAATATCCAATATTGACATGGGGTTCAGATTATTTGAAGAATAAATATTTACCAAAATTGGCTAAAGGGGAATGGATAGGTGCATATGCATTAACAGAACCTCAAGCAGGAAGTGATGCTGCAAATATTCAACTAAAGGCTGAGAAAAAAGGTTCTGAATATATATTAAATGGAAATAAATTTTTTATAACAAATGCAAATCATGCAAATATTTTCATTGTATTTGGAAGAACTGGATATGGACAAAAGAGGCATGAAGGTATTACTGCCTTTATAGTTGAAAGAGATTTTGAGGGATTTGAGATAGGAGAAGATTATAAAAAATTGGGCGTTAGAGGTTCAAGTACAGCCGAATTAATATTTAATAATGTGCATGTTCCAGAAGAGAATATTTTAGGTGAAATTGGAAAAGGATTCTACATTGCTATGAATACACTAAACATGGGGAGAATAGGCATAGGTGCACAAGCCTTGGGAATTGCGCAAGCATCTTTAGAAAAGAGCATAGAATATATGAAACAAAGGGAGGCATTTAATAAAAAATTAGCTGAATTTGAAGGACTTCAATTCCAATTGGCTGAAATTGCAACAGACGTTGAAGCTGCAAGATTGTTGGTATACGATGCGGCAATGCGAGCTGATAAAAAGTTGCCATTTATAAAAGAGGCAAGTATGGCTAAATACTTTTCTAGTAAAGTTGCAATGGAAGCATCAAGATTTGCAGTTCAAGTACATGGTGGATATGGATTCATTGAGGATTTTGATGTAGAAAGGTATTATAGAGATGCAAAAATTACTGAAATATATGAGGGAACAACAGAAATTCAAAAATTGGTTATTGCAAGAGAATTGCTGAAGTGATTAAAATGAGGAAAATAAGGGTTTTAATAGCAAAACCTGGTTTGGATGGGCACGATAGAGGGGCCAAAGTATTAGCAAGAGCTTTAATGGAAGAAGGGTTTGAAGTCATTTACACAGGAATTCATCAAACCGCTGAAGACATAGTTAGAACAGCAATTGAAGAAGATGTTGATGTAATAGGGCTAAGTATTTTGTCTGGGGCACATATGTACCATTTCACTAGAGTTTTAGAATTGATGAAAAAGAATAATTTAAATGATGTTTTGCTCATAGGAGGAGGCATTGTTCCAACAGACGACAAAGAGAAATTAAAGAACATGGGAGTCGCAGAGATATTCATGCCTGGCACTCCAATAAAGGAAATTTCAGAATTTATTAGAAAAAATATTAAGAGGCCTCTAGAATGATAAATGATGTAAATAATAAAATGGAAATATCAAAATTGATAACTAAAATTGAAAATCATGATGATGAATTATCAACATGGGCAATAAAAAATATAAAAGGTGCTCAGATAATTGGTATAACAGGTGTTTTTGGTAGTGGGAAATCAACAATAATTTCTAAACTGGCTTTAAAATATTTGGCAGAAAATAAAAAAGTAGCAATATTAGGGATCGATCCAAGCAGTCCATTTTCAGGAGGAGCTGTTTTAGGTGATAGAATTAGAATGAAAGAATTGAATAAGTATGATAATGTATATGTAAGATCATTATCCTCAAGAGGTAAAATTGGAGGTCTCAGTTATTTTACAGCAGATGTTGTAAATTTATTTGATGCACTTGGATATGATATAATAATTATAGAAACCGTTGGTTCTGGTCAAGATGAGGTAGATATATACAATATAGCACATACAGTTGTAGTTATACATGTTCCAACGTTAGGCGATGAAGTACAAGTTATAAAGGCAGGACAAATGGAAATAGGAGATATCTTTGTTGTTAACAAGGCCGATCAAGGGCCTGCCGATGAAAAGGTAAGGGAAATTGAAACCCTTATTACGCCTAAAAATAATGGATGGTCACCTAAAATAGTAAAAACTGTAGCAATTAGAAATCAAAATATAGACGAATTGAAAAATTTAATTGATGAACATTATAAATTCTTAAAAGAAAATAATCTTTTAAAAGAAAAATTGATTTTAAGAATAAAATATTTAATAAAACAGCACTTAAATTATAAATTAGATAATATTATGAATTCAACACTTTCTGATCAAATTGCAGAAAAATTATTAAAGGATAAAGATGTAAAAAGTTCAGTAAATGAATTATTGAAAATACTAGGTGATAATTATGGAAAAGGAGGAAATATTTAAAGAAAAATTGGAAGAATGGAAAAAGGTATACGAAAAATCGGTTTCAATAATGCCTGAAAGGGAAAATATAAAAACGTTATCTGGAATATCTCTTAAAACTTTTTATTCACCTTTAGATTTAGGAGATTTTGATTATTTTGAAAAATTGGGATATCCCGGTATTTATCCATTCACAAGGGGTATACATCCAACAATGTATAGATCTCGCTATTGGACATTTAGGGAATTCTCCGGTTTTGGAGATGCTATAGAGACCAATAAAAGATTAAAATTTTTGATAGAACATGGTGAAACTGGGTTAAGTATAGCTTTTGATTATCCTACACTATTGGGATTGGATGCTGATAATCCATTAACAAAAGGTGAATTTGGAAAGGCTGGGGTAGCTATAAATACATTGGAGGATATGCAACTCATGTTCGATGGAATTTCAATGAAAGATATATCAACTTCAATGACAATAAATGGGCCAGCTGCAATTATGTGGGGATTTTATATTGTAGCAGCTGAAACACAAGGGGCTAAAAGATCTGAATTAAGAGGAACAATTCAAAATGATATTTTGAAAGAATACATGGCTCAAAAATCTTTTATATTTCCACCAGAACCTTCATTAAAATTGGTAATAGATACAATAGAATTTGGAAGTAAAGAATTGCCATTATGGAATCCAATAAGTATAAGTGGATATCACATTAGGGAAGCTGGAGCTACTGCGGTACAAGAAGCTGCATTTACATTGGCAAATGGTCTTACATATGTTGAAGAAGCCATTAAAAGGGGATTAGATGTGGATGATTTTGCATATAGACTTAGCTTTTTCTTTGATTCACACATAGACTTTTTCGAAGAAATAGCAAAGTTTAGGGCAATAAGAAGAGTTTGGGCAAAAGAAATGAAAAGAAGATTTAATCCTAAAAAGGAGAGATCATTATGGATGAGATTCCACACCCAAACTGCTGGAGTCAGTCTTACTGCACAGCAACCGGAAAATAACATAATAAGAACTACTTTAGAGGCTTTGGCTGCAGTTTTAGGAGGAACACAAAGTTTGCATACAAATAGTATGGATGAGGCCTGGGCATTACCATCAGAAAAAGCTGTTATGATAGCATTGAGAACTCAGCAAATTATAGCTGAGGAGTCAGGAGTTGCAAATGTTGTTGATCCTTTGGGAGGATCTTATTACATTGAATGGTTAACTGATAAAATTGAAGAGGAAATTTACAAATATTTTGATAAAATAGAACAAATAGGAGGAGTAATTGCAGGAATTAAAAAAGGTTTCTTCCAAAGGGAGATAGCTAAATCAGCCTATGAATTCCAAAAGGATATTGAAGAAAAAAGAAGAATTTTGGTTGGTGTAAACAAATATAGAATAGATGAAAAGCTTGAAATTCCAATATTAAAGGTACCTGATGAATTAGAGGAGAGACATTTGGCTAGACTAAAGAAATTCAAAGAAGATAGAGATTTCTCTAAAACGGAAGAAGCATTAAATAGAATTAAGAAATATGCGGATGAACAAAATTTAATGCCTTATATAATTGATGCAATAAAATCAAAGGCAACACTTGGAGAAATAGTGAATGCACTCAAAGAGGTTTGGGGAGAATATATAGAACCGGTGATCTGGTAAATGCCATTTAAAAAAGGTCTCATTGAAATATACACGGGAAATGGAAAAGGCAAGACAACTGCTTCTATTGGCCTAGCTATTAGAGCAGCTGGATACGGGAATAAAATTTTAATAGTTCATTTTATGAAATCAAAAAAATATGGCGAATCAAATATAATCAATGAAATAAAAAATATTGATGAAATATATCTTGGAAAACCTTATTTTGTTACTAAAAATCCAGAGATAAAGAAATTATTTCCAGATGCTGTACTATTCGAACCAGGAAATCCTCCAAAAGAATATGTAGAATTAATTGAGAATGGCTTAAAAGATACAGAAAATAAAATGGTTTCTGGTGAATATGATATGATAATTCTGGATGAATTGATTACTGCAATACATTTTGAATTAATAAATATAAAAAAAGTGCTTGAATTTTTAGATAAAAAACCTGAAAATGTAGAAATCGTTATGACTGGTAGATATGCTCCAAAGGAGATTATAGATAGAGCAGATCTTGTTACAGAAATGATTGAAGTAAAACATCCTTATCAAAAAGGCATTGAAGCAAGGGAAGGTATCGAATATTAAAATTATTAGAAAAATTTACTACAAAATATTAAATATTCTAATTTTGATATAAAAAGTAGGTGAAATCCACATGAAAAAGATGACAGAAAAAAATCTTTTAGAAGCTTTTGCAGGTGAAAGCCAGGCTCACATGAGATATTTAATATTTGCGGATGTAGCGGAGAAGGAAGGGTATAAAAACGTAGCTAGATTATTCAGAGCAATAGCTTATGCAGAACAAATACACGCAACGAATCACTACAAAATTGCTTTAGGCCTTGTCAAGGATACAGAAAGCAATTTACAAACTGCGATAGACGGGGAAACTTATGAAGTAGAAGAAATGTATCCAGTTTTTAATGAAGTAGCAAAGTTCCAAGGTGAGAAAAATGCCGAAATGACGACACATAGTGCTTTGGAAGCAGAAAAGATACATGCAGATTTATATAAAAAGGCAAAGGAATCCGTAAAATCCAAAAAAGATTATGATGTTGGTGACATATACATTTGCAGCGTATGCGGATATACCACAATAGGTAAGGCACCTGAAAAATGTCCAGTATGTGGTGCACCACAGAGTGCATTTAAAAAGTTCTGATCATCTATGGGAACCAAAGGAAGAGAGATTATTGAAATTAGTCTTAATGAACTAGTAACAGATCTTTCAAAAGCATACGCCGATCAGTGGATGGAAATTTACCTTTCATGGTATATCAAACATAATTACTTTGGCGATCAAGCTATTTATCTTATTAACACAATGGAAAATATTTATGAACAAGCATTAAAAAGAGCTGAAAAATTAACAGAAAGGATTAGATCATTGGGAGGAAATACTATTTATAATCCTACTGAAATTCTAAGACTTGGGAATTGCAGGTATCCTGAAACATTGAACATCAATGATATACAATCCGTCTTAGAATCACTTTTACTATTGAAAAGATGCATAATAGAAGTTTACAATAGAATACTAAAGAAAACGTTTGGAAAAGATCCTATAACATACCATATAATAGAATCTATGTTGGAAGAAGAGGTTGAAGAAGAAGATAAATTGGAAATTTTAAAAAAGAGGTGAAAATATGAAGAGGTTTGGTGAAAATTTATATCTGCCTGAAAAAGAGGGAAAAGAAAAGCATGCACCCATAATTGAGGCACCATCTAGTGTAAAGGCGAATGAGTGGTTTGAAATAAAAATAACCGTTGGAAAAGATGTGCCACATCCAAATCTTGTAGAACATCACATAAAGTGGATACAAGTATACGCAACAATTGAAGGAAGGGCATTTAATCCCGTACATGTGGCAACATTCGACTTTGGTCCTACCTATGCGGATCCTAGGGTAACATTTAGGATGAAACTGGAAAAAAGTGCAACAATATATGCATTGGCCTATTGTAACTTACACGGAGTTTGGGAGAATTCTGTAGAAATAAAAGTTGAATAAAATTTTTTCTTTTATTTTTTTGAGGTGATAATATTGGATTTAAAAGAGTTATTCGATAAAGCTGTAAAAACAGAGGAAGAAGCATATGAATTTTACATAAATTTTTCAAAAAGAGTTAAAAATCAATCATCTAAAAAATTATTAGAAGATTTGGCAAACGAAGAACTTAACCACAAAAATATAATAATAAGGTATTTCTTTGGAACTTACAAAGTAACAGATAATATACCATTGCTTAATCTATTGGACCATCTTCCGAAGAAAGAGATTATAGATGAAAATTCTGACTTGAAAGACATTTTATCTCACGCAATACTAAGAGAGGAAAAAGAATACAATTTTTACAATGAATTGGAAAAGTATGTTGAAGATAAAAAAATCGTAGAAATCTTGGAATTTTTAAAAAACCAGGAATTAAACCACAAAGCGAAATTGGAACACCTATATGATGATATTGTATACAGTGAATTTTAATGATTGAAGAAATTTTGAAAAGAAAAAGCTATCGAAATTTTTCAGACAAAGAGATAGATGATAAAATAATCTTTGACATTATCGAGGCTGGGAGACTTGCACCATCATGTTATAATAATCAACCTTGGCACTATGTACTTTTAAAGGGTAAAGAAAAATCGATAATAGATAATTATATAAATAGGGGAAATTCTTGGGCAAAGAATGCTTATGCTTATATTGTGATAGTCTGCAACCCAAATGTGGATTGCAACATAAATGGTATTAATTATTCTTTATTTGACTGTGGATTATCCGTAGAAAACATGTTATTGGAAGCATTTCATAATGGATTAATTGCACACAGCATAGCGGGATTTAACTCAGAAGGTGTGAAAAATGCATTAAAAATTCCTGAAAATTTTTTAATACCTGCCATTATTATTTTAGGATATCCTAATGGTAATGAGGAAAGAGTAAGGGAGAGAAAAAGCATAGATGAAATATTACATATAGGGGGATGGTAATATGTTGAATGAAAATGATGATGTATCCTTTATAGATGACTATTTTCCAGATAAAAAGGGAAAATGGATTGTTCTCTACTTTTATCCTAAGGATTTTACATCTGGATGTACTAGAGAGGCAGAATCATTTAGAGATAATTTTGAAAAATTTAAAGAAATGAATGTAGAGGTAATTGGAGTAAGCGTAGATGACAATGAAACACATAAAAAGTTCAAAGAAAAATTGAATCTTCCTTTTGATTTATATAGCGATATAAATAAAGAATTGGTAAAAAGATTTGGAGTAGAAAATTTGGGAAGAGCAAGAAGAACAACATTCATTATAAGTCCAGAAAGAAAAATTGTTAAAAAATGGGGAAGGGTAAGCGTTGATAAACATGTTGAAGAAGTAATAAATGCACTAAAAGAGGTGATAAAATGAAGGTTTTGTATCAATGCCAAGTTTGTGGTTATATATACGATCCTGATGAAGGAGATGATACCCAAGGTATTCCTCCTGGAACATTATTTGAAGATTTACCCGAATCTTGGGTCTGCCCAGTGTGTGGTGCTCCTAAAGATATGTTTACGGCGGTGGTAACATGAAAATTAATGATTTTACTGTGAGAATTGGTGGACAAGCAGGAGACGGTTCATTGGCCACGGGTGAATTGTTATCTAGATATTTAAGAAGAGCTGGTTATTACGTTGCAACTGATAAGGATTTTCCTTCTAGAATAAGGGGAGGTCATACAAGTTATGCTATTAGAGGATCAGAGAAAAAGATTTATTCAATTCATGACAAAATAGATGCTCTTCTTGCATTTGATGACGATTCTTTAAAATTACATTTAAATGAAATAGAAACTGGTGGAGCTTTAATATATGATTCATCGAGGGCAAAAATTACTATCGATAGAAAAGATGTAAGGATTATAGGACTGCCATTCACAATAAAAGCCAAAAATGAACTAGGTAACGAAATAATAAAAAATACCATGTCTCTAGGTATATTGACAAAAATTTTTGGATTAGATATTGAATTAATGAAAGAAACAATTTCTGATACATATAAAAAAAGAGGGGAAAAAATATTAAAAGATAATTTAAGAGCATATGAAATAGGCTTAGAACTTTCCAAAGATGAGAATAGATTAGAAAATTATTCAATACAAAAATTGAAAAGGGATGAAAATAAACTTTTAATGATGGGGAATGAAGCTATCGCATTAGGTGCAATGGCTGCCGGATGCAAGTTTATAGCAGCTTATCCAATAACTCCTGCTAGTGATGTCTTAGAATTTATGTCTAAATATCTACCTAAAACTGGTGGTGTTGCAATTCAAGCGGAATCGGAAATATCTGCTATAAATATGGCAATTGGTGCAGCATATGCCGGTATAAGGTCCATGGTAGCTACCTCAGGCCCTGGATTCGATTTAAAGACTGAAGCTATTGGTTTAGCATCAATGATTGAACAACCTGTTGTAATATTGGATGCCATGAGGGCTGGTCCTTCAACAGGTATGCCAACAAAAACAGAACAATCCGATATAAATCATGCTGTATACGGTGGACATGGTGACAAACCCAAGGTTGTCATAGTTCCAGGAAATGTTGAAGAGGCCTTTTATATGACATTTGAAGCTTTTAATATAGCTGAAATATTTCAGGGACCAGTAATTATTTTGACTGATGAATTGATAAGCTGGAACAAACAGGTTGTTAATAAATTCGATATCAATTCTTTGAAAATAAACAGGGGTAAATTGTTATTATATCTAGAATCAAATGAAAGAGAATTTAAGAGATATGAATTTTCTGAAGATGGAATATCAAAAAGAACGATTCCAGGGGTAAAAAATGGACTTCATTTAGAAACTGGGGATGAACATGATGAATATGGACATATAACCGAAAATCCAGAGATAAGAAATAAAATGATGGAAAAGAGAAATAAAAAGATGGAATACATAAAAAATATGTTATTTAAATCAGAAATAATTGGTGATGGAGAAAATGTAATTGTAAGCATTGGGAGCACAATGGGGCCGATCTTGGAGGCAATGGAAATGCTTAAAAAAGATGGCATAGAAACTAAGTTTGTTAGAATTAGGACTTTGTTACCATTTTTAGAAGACCCAATAGAAATAATAGATAATGCTAAAAGAGTCTTTGTAGTAGAGAATAATATTACTGGCCAGCTAGAAAATCTTTTAAAGATATACGTCAATAGAAAAGATTTCATTCCAATAAGAAAATATGATGGGAGATCATTCAGGCCAGGGTTTATTTATAATAAAATAAAAGAGGTGTTTTAAATGGTAGAGATTAAAATTGATACTAAAATCTATGATAAAGAGACTCCAACATGGTGCCCTGGATGTGGTGACTATGGTGTGCTTTTAGCACTAAAAAGGGCAGCAGCTATTTTAAATCTAGACCCTAATAAAACTGTATTGGTAACAGGTATAGGATGCTCTTCAAAAATAAATAGCTATTTTTATTCCTATGGAATACATACAATACATGGTAGAGCTGCCAGTGTTGCTCAAGGCATTAAATTGGCCAATCCAGACCTTGAAGTTATAGTTGCTGGAGGAGATGGAGATGCATTTGCAATAGGTACTGAACACTTGGTTCACATAGCAAGAAGAAATCCAGATATAACATACATAGTTATGGATAACCAAATATATGGATTGACAAAAGGTCAGGTAAGTCCAACGAGTGAAGAGGGTTTTGTTAGTATAACTACACCATATGGTTCTTTTGAAAAACCTGTTAACGGTCCATTGTTAGCACTTGCCTCAGGAGCTACATTTATAGCTAGAGGTTTTGCAGGGGATCCCATATTTTTAACAGATTTAATTGTTGAAGGTATTAAACATAAAGGATTTGCATTAATAGATGTTTTCAGTCCATGTGTAACATGGAATAAAGTCAACACATATGATTGGTATAAACAGCATACTTACAAATTGGAAAACCATGATCCAACTGACATAAAAAAGGCATTTGAAATTTTGCAGGATGAAGAAAAGTTTGGTTTAGGAATAATTTATAAAACGGAAAAACCAACATTGGAGGAAAAATTACCAAGGAAAACATCATTTAAACCATTTGATAAACTAGAGGTTGACAAAAGCATTGAAGAATTATATGAAGAATTTCTATAGGTGGTACAATGATAATAGGGGGCCACATGTCTATTTCGGGAGGTTTTTCTGAAGTTCCAATTAGAGCTAATAAAATAGGTTTAAATGCAATACAAATATTTTCAAAAAATCAAAGGCAATGGATAGCAAAGCCTATTGATATGGATGATGCAAATGGTTTCAAAGAAAATTTGAATAAATATGGGATCATTGAATCTGTTGTTCATGCATCATATCTCGTTAACATTGCAACTGAAAATTCTGAGATATTTAAAAAATCAATAGATTCATTGATCCATGAGGCTGAGAGATGTTCAATTTTAGGAATAAAATATCTTGTATTTCATCCTGGTGCACATTTGGGGAAAGGGGAAGAGTATGGACTCAAAAGAATTGTTGAAGGAATTGATAAAATTATAGAAAAATTGCCTGATAATGTTTATTTAACTATTGAAACAACAGCTGGTCAAGGCACAAATTTAGGTTATAAATTTGAGCATATTTCTAATATATTATCTAACATTTCAGATAGTTCCAAAATAAGGGTATGCATTGATACATGTCATATTTTTGCGGCAGGATATGAACTTAGGTCTAAAGCGGAATATGAAAAAACAATGGAATTGTTTGACAACTTGGTTGGATTTAAATATTTATCTGTGATTCATTTAAACGACAGTGAAAAACAACTAGGCAGCAGAGTAGATAGACACGCACAGATTGGCAAGGGATATATTGGTGAAAAAGGATTTAAAAACATTTTAAAAGATAGTAGGTTAAAAAACATACCTTTAATTTTAGAAACTCCTGGAGGAGAAGATTTATACCCAGAAGACTTAAAGGTAATAAATAAAATATTGGAGGATGATCAGGATGATTGAAATCAAACCTAATATATATTTTGTTGGAGTGAAAAATCCTGAAATGAGGATTTTTGACGTATTCTTTAAAACGGAAAGAGGGACAACATATAACTCATATCTAATAGTAGGAAAAGAAAAGGTAGCTTTAATAGATACTGTTAAGGAGCCATTCAAGGATGAATTTATCAAAAATATTGAAGAAATAATTCCTTTAGAAAAGATAAATTATATAATTACCTTACACCATGAGCCAGATCATTCTGGAGCTTTAAAATACATATTGGAAAAGTCAAATGCTAAGGTAGTAATTTCTAAAAATGCTGGTCTCTTTTTAAAACAGATCTTACATAAAGATGTTAATCCTATGCTTGTTGGGGATAATGATAAAATCAATTTGGGCGATTTGACAATAGAGTTTATACAGGCACCATTTTTACACTGGCCAGACACAATGTTCGCATATGTACCTGAGAGAAACATTCTATTTACATGCGATTTCCTTGGAGCTCATTTCAGCGATAATTCGATATATAACGATGAATCGATCGATTTTTCATATGCATTTGAACATTATTATAAAATCATAATGAGGCCTTTTAAGGACTATGTTTTACAGGCAATTAAAAAGATTGAAAATAAAAAGATTGATATGATTGCTCCTAGTCATGGAATGATTTTAAGAAAAGATCCATGGAAATATGTGGAATTGTACAAAACATGGTCAACACCTAAACCACGTGAATTTAAGAGGGCGTTAATATTTTATGCATCACCCTATGGTGGTACTGGTAGGTTAGCCAACAGTATAGCAACAGGATTGGTTGAATCTGGGGTTCATGTAGAGTTATTTGACTTAGCAGGAACCGTTATAGATGACAGTCTGTTAGACCTAATAGAAAATTCAGATGCATTAATAGTTGGATCTGCAACATTAAACGGGGATGCGATAAAACCTGTATGGGATCTATTATCAAGTTTAACCACAATTAATTTGAGAAACAAAATTGGCTTTGCATTTGGTACCTTTGCCTGGAGTGGAGAAGCACCTAAATTAATTGAAAATAGGTTAAAAGATCTAAAATTAAAGGTTCCTGAAACATTCATAAGGGCTGGAATTATACCTACAGAAGATGATCTTAGAATTGCCAAAGAAGCAGGTAAAAAATTAGCACAGTATATTATTGGATCTTCTTCTTCAGCTCAAGCCTAATTTTCTTTCTTTCCTCAGCCTCTTTAAATCTTTTGATTTCTTCATCCGTTTCCAATTTCAATCTTGGTACAGGAACTGGTTTATTATTTTCATCTATTGCAACATATGTTAAATAAGCTCTAGAAGCTAAAGCCATTTTACCTGTGGATATTTTTTCGGCGTAAACATCTACTTGAACTTCCATTGAAGTTGTACCAACATAATTTATCCAAGCTTTCAATATAACGATATCACCCAATTTTATTGGTTCAAGAAAACTCATATTATCAATATTTGCTGTTACAACATTTTTTCTTGCATGTCTTCCTGCAACAATAGCTCCAGTTCGGTCAATCCATTCAACAAGCTTTCCTCCAAATAGATTTCCGTACATATTTGTATCTTCTGGCAAAACTGTAAAAACAGTATCAACTCTAGAATCTGAGACTCTTTTTTCTTCTAAGTTATTCATAACGATAATAAGGCATATAAAATATTAATTTTTTTAGGAAAATATTAATTATCTATAAATGATTATTTAAGATAAATGAATAAAATAAAGGTGACATTTGTCTTAGAAACGGCAATAGAATATGGAGGAGGTACTGAAAAAACTATATTACAATATGGGAAACATTTAGATAAAGAAAAGTTTGATGTTTACATTGTTCATTCAAATATTATTGATAAAAAGAGGTTAGATCAAGAATACATAAAATCTGAATGTAAAGGATGCAATTTGATTAGAATAAATTATCCAACAATATTGAAAAACCTGTTAATAAATAAAAAGTATGGTTTATCTGTTCAAAAGCATAGCATAAAAAAAGATTTATTTTTAATTTATAATATATTGGTAAGATTTTTAACATTAAATTTATTTAATAGAAAAATAAAAAAGATAATATTTAATTCTAATATAGTGTATATTGTTTCTGATTATCAAGCATTTTATATTTTTCTTCTTAATAAGATTTTTAAAAGGAGAATGCCAATCATTATATTAGGAACGCATAATTATTTACCTATTGAGAGGAGGAAAATAAATAGAATTGAAAATAAAATATTGGGTATTTTATTAACATCCGTTCATTATACATCAAACAAAATAAAATCGTTATCAAAAATAAACGGTTTTGTAGTAAGCAATGGAGTTGATGTAAATAAATATAAAGTTTCTGAAAAAGTAAATCCAATTCCAAAGTATCTTTTCGTTGGAAGATTGGTTGAATATAAGGGATTATATGAATTGATTAAGGCATGGGAAATTTTTATAAAAGAAAATGATGGCGAATTACACATAGTTGGAACTGGCGAACTTGAAAATTTTGTAATACAAAAATCCAAGGAATTAAAAAATATAATTTATCATGGGTTTGTAAGCGATGATGATTTAATAGATATATATTATAAATCGGATGTTTTGGTTTTTCCGACATATGGCCCAAAACATGATGAATATTTTGGTTTAGTTGTAATTGAGGCCTTGGCTTCTGGATTATTTGTTATTCTGAGCGATGAAATGAGAGGCATATTTGATGAATTTGAAAAGTCAGGTTCCTTAATATACGTTAAAATTGATCCTTATGCTATATATGAATCGATGGTTTATGCATCAAAAAATTTGAATGATCTTAAAATGAATGCCAGAAATATGAGAAAATATATTGAAGAAAATTATGATTGGAAAAAGATAGCTGAAAAATTAGGAGATAATTTTTATAGAATCGTTAATGAAAAGGAGAATACTAGTTAAAAGCATAATTGAACTCGTTAATAATGAATAAAATAATAATATGATAATGGATGGTAAATTGGAGATAGAGCTTAATGTAAATAAAAATCTATTTAGCAGATCTAATGGATATAATAAATAAAGAGATAAAGGAGTTAAAAATCCTATTAAAAATGATATATAGAATAATGTTTTACCTTTTATTGGATACAAAATAATAGCTGCTAAAATGAATAAAAATGGATAGCCAATCAATAATACCAAATATGATATGATTATTGAAAATAATATTGGTAATATAAATTTAAGGTTCATAGGTATATATTACCTCCTTTTTCCAGTTATATCCATAATTTACATATTCATGGTTATACCACAAATTCAGTTGATTCATATAATAATAACTGAGAAAATTCTCACTTGGCCCACCAGGAAATATTCCTAAATATATGTTTAAGGCAGGAATATCAATTTTCCTTAAAGATGAAGATAATGTTACATATGGTAATGGAAATTTTATTATGAATTCGGTAGGTCCTACTGAAACAGTATGGTCGTCTCCATAAAAGGGAATGGGACCGTAAGATAAAGCCAATAAACCAGTAATGCTTGAAATTAATAATTTATGGACCTTGCCCCAATACCAATTGTAAAAATTGTTGCCTAAATTATTTATTAATTCTGAAATAGTTTCCTTGAAAGATATTTGCAAAATTTTTGTAGAATTGTTATCAAACCAAAATGAGGATGGATAATTTTTTAATAAATATATAAGAGAAGTTTCGAATGGAGGATATAAAAATGATATGTTGTATAATTTTTCATAATAAAAAAATGTATTGTTATAAATGTTGGAAACATAATACCAATATATGGTCATACCGATAGAATTTATATTGGCCGAACAATTCCAATTTTCCAATATTTTAAATGCTTCTTTTTCTGTTTCATTCATAGTCATATTTGAAATATATTTTATCAATATTGGCTTTAGCATTTCAGCCCATGAATCTGTCAAATTGGACTGTAATTCCTCCATATCTGTTATATTCATTTTGTTATGATTTTTCAAATAATTATATATGCTTAATGCTCTACCACCAGATGCCCAAAATCCACCTATAAAAGGATATGGATAATTCATGCCTACAGGTGGTTGATTGGGTGCAAAAGCATATCCTCTTTTAGGATCTATTACTTGAGGCAAATATTTAAATGGAACATATCCACAATATGAATATTTTGGATTAGAGCCATTTAATAAACTCCTAGACCCAATTACGTATACTGTTTTATTGTTTGGCAATATCTCTTTTATAAGAGGATAATAACCTGCAGTAACATAACCTGCATGGTGTAATGATATCAAAGCGAAATTTTGCGGTGGATAACCCCAATATTTTAGTGCATTTAACATATCTGTATAATTATTGCTCATATCCAATTTTAATTCTGAAATAAAGATGTAAGATATTTTAGAAGCAATCCAGTCAACAGATATTCCAAAATTTTTGTATCTACCTATTAATGGACCATGATTTGTATAATATATAATATATTTTTTATTTAAAACAGTAAAATTATATTCAATAAGTTTATGCCATGTGTTATTGTAAAAATAATAATCTCCTTTCAATATTTCTAGATAATCATTAGCACTGTTTCCTTCAGCAGATGTAATCCCCCAAGATGTATTTTTAGTATGACCAATCAAAATTCCTGGAATACCTGCAAGTGCCCAGCCAGTTACATTCATGTTAGGATCTACCAACTGCAAAGGAATCCACAATGAAGGCAAAATTAAATTGAGATGTGGATCATTTGCAATCATCGGATATCCATACTGTGAATAGTTAGAAGTAACTATCCAGCTATTACTTCCTATACTAAAATGACTATATTCAATAAAAGGATCGGAAATGTTTTCATATGATATTCTCAAAAGATATGTTATATTCTTTATAATATTTGGATCTATTCCAGTTGCCCATTCTGAAAACCAATTTAAATGCCAAAAGTATGTAATATTAATACCCTGATCCGTTAAATTATATCCATTTATAGTCCCATCTCCAGGAACAATAGTAATATTTTGTGTGTAATAAGGATAAAATGGCCAAACAGACAAAGTATTATTATATCCAAAATATGAATAAAATAAATCCATTTCAATTGGTTCATATATACCTGTTGTCAAATATAATGTCATATATTCTTCCCAAACAATTGTATCAAAAGGGGACCAATAAAATGGTTTTACATTTAATATTTTAAATTCAAATGGCAATTGATTTTGATTTATAAAATCATTAACACCTTGTGAAAATGACAATAAATAATCATAATACTTTTTTTCATTCTCTTCATATGCTAGCATTAAATTATAAGCATTGTTTGGCAGACCCAAATAATGCATGGTGATATCTGATTTATACTCAGATTTTATCCATTTACTTAGATTACCAGATGCAAGAAGTGCTTCTATCTCCATTTGAAATAGTCTATTTTGAGCCATGTAATAACCTTCAGCTAAAAAAAGATCGTTATTATCTTTAGCATATATATGTGCAATACCATTTGAATCTATGTAAATTTTAACAGGGTATTCAATACCCTTTAAATAAATTGTCTGAGATGTATAATTTGAATAATTAATTTCTGTAAAAATACCATTATAAGGATCTAAATATGTAAATTGGATAGAGAATATGGAAATTATAATTAATGCTACAATAAGTATAGATTCAAATAAAACATTTTTCATAAATGTTATAATTGAAATATAATAAAATAATTTTACGATTTATAAATTAATTTTATAATATTTATTTAAATATATTTTAAAATTGAAAAATTA
>ERZ1669250.456-NODE-456-length-18695-cov-4.235086_pt1 | contig 18695 bp, 19 predicted proteins | sample MGYA00579295_ERZ1669250 | MGnify/ENA primary metagenome ERZ1669250 (study PRJEB41166, sample SAMN08046056) | hot springs metagenome | biome: hot spring; feature: acid hot spring; material: thermophilic sediment; isolation source: thermophilic sediment from acid...
ATCCCTTTTAAGTCTCCAGGAGAAACATCAATTATATATACATCTCCAAGTTTTTCATATGCCATTTTTATTCCCCCAAAATAGCAATAGATATAAAATTAATAAAACTTTTTATTAATAAGTTTATTATATCAATTAATATATGGGTTAATTATTTTAGAGACTTGTGATGATATTATATGAGATATTCTTAAAGGCTCAGGAATTCTTGAGTAAAATTGATAAGAGTTTATGATTTCAATCGCATCTTCAGTGTTAACTCCCCAGTTAACAATGTAAAGAATCCCTTTCTTGCTTTCAATTTTTTTGTAAGATTTTATTTGATTTATTGCAAGCTCTCTTATTTCGCTATCCTTAAAATGAGGCCTTAAAGCATCTAATAAGTTTTTTACAGAAGGTTTATAGCTATATATTACTATAGAAGGAAAACCTGTTAGTTTTTCTATACCCGGTAATGAAATGACATTAAATCCAGCTATAGTTATTGAATCAAACAAAACTATAGATTTTTTGCCATTACTTAAGATTTTAATTAAATACGATATTACGGAAGTCGCGTCTAAGCCATCTGTGTGTATAATTCCTATTTTTATATTTTCAGGCCAAACCTCTCTATAAGATATACAAGAAATTACAGTTTTCCCATAGCCAAGCTTTTTAACTTCTCCATCGTCACATGCTATTATCTTTTCTATTTCCATCATATTTAACCTCGCTTAATAAGTCTGCTATTGCAGGATCTTCCTTTAGTGCTTGAATTATTGCATTCACATCTGAAGCTAAAGAAATAACTCTAGTTTTACCATATCTGCCTCTACTTATTATTCTTCCAGATATTATTCCCAGCATATCTAATTCACTTATTATCCCGCTTGCCCTTCTCAAAGTAATTTCTTCCAAACCCAATGAAGTTACAAGTCTTTTGTAGTTATCATAAATTTCTCCAGTAGTTGCATAATCTTTTCCCATACCAGTTGCAAGCAATATTGATGTCATAATTAGCTTTCCATGCAATGGTAGAGTTTTAACAACATCTCCAACTCTATCTCTCTCTATTTCTATTCTGGCTCTAGTAACATCTTCTTTAGTTACAACACTTCTATTATCTCTTTCTGCTATTTCTCCTGCAACTCTTAACAAATCTAATGCTCTTCTTGCGTCTCCATGTTCTCTAGCCGCCAAAGCAGCACATAATGGAATAACCTCTTCATCTAACGCATTTTCATTAAATGCATCATCAGCTCTTTGATTTAGTATATCTTGTAATTGTTTGGCATCGTAAGGAGAAAACACAATTTCTTCTTCACTTAGGCTACTTTTTACTCTTGGATCTAAGGATTCCACCATTTTAACGCTATTGGTTATTCCAATAATAGAAACTCTAGACTTGGTTAGTTGTTCATTAATTCTTGTTAAGTTATAAAGCAAGTCATCTCCATACTTTTTAACAAGAAAATCTATTTCATCTAAAACTATTATGAAAACCCCTTCTATGTTACTTAATTTTTTTACAATCCTATTAAAAACTTCACCTGTTGAAAGACCAGTAAAAGGTATTCTCATATTAAAATAATCTGCTATATCAGCTAAAATTCTATATGGAGTTTCCCTATGTCTAACATTTGCATATATGTAACCGATCTTTACATTCTTTTGTTTTGCATTTTCTTCAAGCTTTCTCAATACAAATTTTGTCACAGCAGTTTTTCCAGTTCCGGTTAAACCATAAATAAATACGTTACTTGGTCTTTCCATCCTTAAAGCTGGGGAAAGGGTTAAAGCTATTCTCTTTATTTCCTGATCCCTATGAGGTAAGAAATCTGGAACGTAATCTGGTAGGAGAACTTCTCTTCTTTTGAAGACCTTTGGCTTATATGCAGCGTTAAAAATTTCGTCTATGTTAGACATTATTTTCCACCTGCTCCATAGGAAATAATAATAAAAAAGAATTTAAGAGCTGTAAAGCTTAAGCATTATTAGCTTTCTTTTTTGATTCCTGACATTATTTTTGCATTTTCTATATAATCGTTAAGCCTATTCTTCATATCGCTTTTTAAAGCTAATAGCTCTGCAGCAGGAGGTCCACCTCCTTGTATTAGTCCCACTAAGTGGGGACCTGCAACCCACAATTGCATTAATCTAGCAATTCTTAACCTATCTTCTGCTGTATAAAGTTCATTACCTTGTAATGCTTTAGATACTTTGTTGGATAAGCCTTCTATATTTAGATCTTTTGATGAAGGTGCATTTACAGTAATTCCTCCACCTATATCTGCTGCAGCTACCATAGCTTCTTTTAAATGCTCTATGGAATCAAGCTTGGCAACATTAGCTAATCTCAAATCTGGTATATATTCTCCGCTAGGATGTCTATAACCCTTTACCATAGCAGCTAATCCTGCAGCATAAGCAGCTTCACCATGTCTCATTATATCTAATAATCTATCCTGTATATAACTGGCATTAAGCACTCCGTTAGCATCTGCCATTAATGCTGCTGAGCCTAATATAGCGTCAGCAAACCCAGCCTTGCAACTACCCCCACCTGCTCTATGGTGAGAAATGAAATATTCAATTAATTTTCCTGTGAACTCGTATTCTCCGTCCATAAATACTCTATCGTATGGAACAAAGACGTCATCAAATATGACTAAGTAAGTACTTCTATGTCCAAAAGGAAGCGGATAATCTACGTCTGTCCCAATATCTTTTGAAATTTTTTTCATAATATCCATAGGATGCCAACTAGATATAAAATAAACATTCTTACTATCAGGTCTTATAGCAAAAGATACTGCATAGTCTTTTTCATTTTGTTTCATATTTTTTGTAGGTATAACTAATATTTCATCCGATATTGCTGCACCTGTAATATGCATTTTTGCACCTCTTACTACAATCCCGTCTTTTCTTCTTTCTACAACATGAACATATGCCATATCATTTTTTTGTTCGAGAGGTCCTTTTGATCTATTACCTTTCACATCAGTCATAGCTGTCTCTACAACCAAGTCTTTTGATTGAACTTCTTTGAGCCATGATGAAAATCTTTTATGGTAGTCTGTGTTAAGTTTTGAATCTATATCATATGTAGCAGCAAATACAGCATTTATACCATCATGTCCAGTGCACCTGAAGTTACAATTACCAATTTTTGAATTTAAAATTCTCTGAGATTCTGCTCTCATTAAAAGATCATTTATGCTTTGCTCTACATAAACAAATCTATTTATTTCATCATTATCTTGGTAAGCTGTTAATATACCTTTATAATCTTTATTTTTTGCTAATTCATAGGTCTTTAATATAACATTAATAGATGGTTTAATTACCGGATCATTTAATATATCTATAACTCTCTCTCCTCCTGTATAGATGTTTAGATCTTTTTCTCTTTCTTTTAATCTGTTTAAATAATCTTGTGATGATCCTAAAGGCATAAAAATCACCTTATTAATAATAAAAAACAAAGTTTTTAAGTTCAACAAATGAAAAATATTGAATACACTTTTGTGTAGTATCAGAGAATTAATATAAATTAACACAAGATTGTTTTATGTTTTGTTTAATTATTTACTGATTGTTTAATTATTTTAAAAAATTTATTATTTTATGTTTTATCTCTCTAGTAGGGATTGAAATGATGAGTAAAATTGAAAAAATTATGAGATATAAAAAATTGCAATCTGCAATAATATCTGCAATATTAATTATATTGGTTGGATATGCAACATATATAAGATTATTGCCAGCAATAAATTTTGGTTTAAAATATTTGAACGAAGCAGATCCATGGGAGAGATATTGGCTCTCAGAGTATTTCTTTAAACATAATCTGATGGGCTTTTCAGGTTTAGCTCGCATAAATACATGGTGGTATCCTTGGGGTAGAAACTTTTTAAAAACAGAGTATTTAGGCATGTCTTGGTTAACTGCATTTATTGCCAAAATCACTGGATTGGGTGAAAGTCATTTAATTAGTGTTTTAGGATTACTTCCCGTGGTTTTTTCGCTTATAGCAATGTTTGGAGCATTTTTCTCTGTATTTAAAATAACAAATTCAAAGCTAGCTGGTTTAGCCGTTTCAGCTGTTATAGCCTTTTATCCGGTAATATTATTTGATCAAACTTTTGCTAATTTTCCTGGTAAACGCATATTTGGATTTGCGTTAATATTATGGTTTTTATACTTTTTTGCTATTTCTCTTAATGATAATAGGAGAAGTAAGACATTAATATATTCATTTTTATCTGGATTTATAGGAGGACTTGTTTCATGGTTTTGGGGCGGATATGAATACATAGCCTTAATGTTAGCTATATATATTTTATTGGAACCTTTTTTCATTAAGCCAAATAGAAATAGTATTTATAGCTATTTGTTTTTGATTTTAGGCTACTCTTTATCTGTTTTTTCATCTCCAACTGCAGGAATCAGTTTCTATATGCATAGTATCGGGTTGGGTTTATTAGGGGTTGTCTTCTTATATTTAGTAGAAGAGGAGATTAGCAGATTAAGAATTTTAAATAAGATAGGCATAAAAAACAATTTTGATGTAAAAATGCATATATGGTTTCTAATTGTTATATTTGGAATATTATTAGCGTTAATTTTAACCGGATTTATTTCCTTACCTAGTAGAGTATTATTGGCCCTTGGAATCACTCCGATACAAAGTGTTATCTCTTTAACTGTTGCTGAATATCAATCAATTCCATTTAGCCAGGCAATGGTTGATTATGGTGCTCTCTTTATAATATCTATAATAGGATTGATTGCAGATTTATACAATATATATTTAAAAAAGAAAAATATTTCTAAAATTGAAATACTTAAGTTATCATTATTTATATATGGTTTTATATTTATGTATGCAAGTATCAATGAAGCGTACTTTTTGTCTTCGGCTGCATTTTTCTTATCTTTATCATCAGGAGTAGCTATTGGAACTCTTATGAGTTTTAGAACACAGGAATATAACAAGAAAACTAAGAAGACTATTGAAAAACCAAATTATGGTGGTATAGTAGCTGGTATAATTTTATCAATTGTCATATTTGGTCTTGCAATTAGTTATGTTAAATCAGATTACAATACTTTGAGTTTAATGGCTCCTGATATAGAAACTGGTTACTTAGGTCCAATTTCTGTCCCAAATTCTAATGGAGGATATAAGATTATTGCACCTATAAATGATGCATGGTTAAATGCCTTGAATTATATTAAAAATGAAACAAATAAAAGTTCTGTTATAGTATCATGGTGGGATTATGGTTATTGGATTGGTGTTTTAGGAAACAGAACTACTGTTGTTGATGGATCAACAATTAATGGAACACAAATAGCCATAGTTGCAAATGTTTTAACTTCACCTATAAACCAAAGTTTAGGCTACTTAACCTTACTTAGAGTGCCTAGCAATGCTACTTACTTAGTGGTTTATGATATTTTTCTAGGTGTCTATAGCAATTCTACAAACTCCGTTATTATGATACCGTATCCAACAATATATCCCATTAATCCAAATACTGGAATTTATGGCATTACATATGGAATGGGAGATATAGCAAAATCTTATCAAATGCTAAGAATATCAGGAAAAGTTAACCCAATATATGGCAATCCGTTAACTTCTTCATACTCATCTTTTTCTACTTATAATAATTATGTTTATTATCAATTTCCAGCATTTTATGGGACTCCGACAAGCAATGTTACAAATACATTAGGAACAACCATATATGATTTAATGATTTATGGTATAGGTTCATTAAATAAATATGGTTATTTTGGTTCTGGCGCTAAATTCATTGAAAACGCAAGTTCATTTACTCCTGCAGCAATTAGATATGTAGACCCTACAACTGGAAATTTAGCATTTCAGCCAATATTTGCTCCTAATCCAACACAATACTATAAACCAGTAAAAATGTTTGTCTCAATCCCATATTCGTGGTCTATTAATAATAGTGGTCAAATTTATTTCTATTCAGTTGTAGTATTTTTGTACAAAGCTAACATTATTTAAATTTATTCTATTTTGTATTTATTATCAATATCTTTTTGATCAGGTTCTATGATGACTGCAGTACCATATGCGATAATTTCATCCATAGTTTCGGCTATTTCGTTAGAATCCAACCTGAAACTTATCACAGCATTAGCTCCTAGACTTTTGGCATGATTTATCATTCTTTCAATTGCTTGGATCCTCGATTGTTCTGACATTTCTGTAAATTCTTTAATTTCTCCTCCTGCCAAGCTTCTTAGGCTTGCTAGAAATCTACCCCCCAAACCTCTAGATCTAACAGTAATACCTAAGCTAATGCCTAATATTTTTGTAATTTTATATCCAGGGACATAAGGCATTGTAGAAACCATTACGTCTTTATTCACGTCAGATACGCTCATTAACTTCACCCTATTTTGTTTTTAAAACTTTAGGATAAATTCTTTTCTTATATGTATTTACAATAAAAGTATAAATTTCCATTCATTTATTAAATTTAAACAGAAGTCTTAGGTGGTATGCGATGTCATCTATCAATGAAAGCAAAGAAAAACTAGAAAATGAATATACTAAGCTACTTCAGGATAAATTTAATGAAAGCAAAGAAAAACTAGAAAATGAATATAAAAAGAAATTAGATGAATTAAAAAATAAGTATGATTTATTGGTTGAAGAATTCGGAAAGAGGTTATCTTAATAAAAAATTTTCACGGTTAAAGAACGTAATATAATAATTTATAAATTAAGTTGGTTGTATATTTTTGCAGTTGATATAAAGTTTCTATTAAGTAAAACTTTTATATCTGTTCCATAGATCCGAATTTCCCAAACATTATTTGGCTAAACAAAAAGAACTTAAGTCAATTAATGAAAGAAAACATGATCTCTTCAATAATATACAAAAAGCTATAAATAATATATAAGCAGGTAAAGGGATTAAAATATTAATAATAAAAGAATTTACCCCCAAAGTATTATAGAATGTTAATCCTCAAAATAGGGAAAGCTTAGATATTATTTAATGACCATTCCTTTTCCTATTATCATGAATACAATTGCTAATGCCATAAGTACAATAGCCAGTATTATTGCGATTGTTACAGCTTTCCATGAACTTCCAAAAATAATTGGGATCGGGCCTATCATTATCACTCCTCCTACTTCAGTTTTTTGATTGCTTTGTTGTGTAGATGAGTAAATAGCGCCTACAAATATTATTACAAACCCAATTATTATTAATATAAACCCTATTGTTAACCATGTAGCAAAGTTTGGCATTTGGCTCACCAAATAATTTTCTTTAACCAAAGCTTTTATTTTTCATTTAATTCTGGTATCTTCATTAAACTCTTTATGTTAGATGGAATTTTATTTAAATATTTTTTCAAAAATTCAACATCCTCATGATATTTTCTGTATTTGTCATTCAACATCCTTGGTATTCCATCTATTATTGGATACCATCTTCCACAATTTTTACAAATAATTACACCGTCTATTACATCAAGGTTTACGCATTTTCTACAAACATCTAGAGAGACTTCATTAGCAGGTTTTCTTTGATATGAGCACTTTTCTTTGCATTTTATTTTTTCCACATCTAAATCAACTTTGTCTTCTTTCACATCAAGTTCGTGAAGTATTAGATCATCACTTTTACATTCAGGGCATGCAAGTAATTCGAAAAAATAATATCTCATTTATTTCACCTTATGCATTTTTCTTTTATAAGTTTCACTGTATCATTAACTATTTCTTCAACTTTCTTTGGGCTTTTTGCTTCACCAAAAATTCTGAGTAGAGGCTCAGTACCACTTGGTCTAACTAATAGCCAAAAATCATCGCCAAACACTTTAACTCCATCTATTGTTAAAATCCTGTATGATGAATATTTTTCTTTAACTGCTTCTACTCCACATGAAGCTTGTTCTTTATTTGCAGTTATTTTGGTCTTAATCGGATAATATTGTGGTAGTTTATCATAAAGATTTGCTAGACTCTCATTATATTCAGATAACATATAGAGAGTTAAAGCAATTGTCATTGCACCATCTCTAACAATATGATGAGGAACATGCATATATCCTCCATTATCCTCAAATCCGCTTATTGCGTCTTTTCTCTTACTTATTTCTCTAGCAATTGTAACGCTCCCAACAGGTGTCCATCCAACTTCAATCCCTTTTGGCTTTAAATATTCTTCAACCAAATTGCTGCTTGAAATAGATGTATAGGTTTTTTTGTTATAGTTTTTCCATATCTTGGTAGAGAATTCTGTTAATAAAGCACCAGTTCTATCTCCCCATTGAATTCTTCCATTATTATCTAATACCATTGCTCTGTCTGCATCACCATCATGCGCAAAACCAGCATCTGCTTTAACTAAAGTAATATAACTCATAGTATTTTGTAAGGTATCGGCATTAGGCTCTGGATTTCTTCCAGGAAAATAAGGATCTAAATTACAATTTAATGTATAAGCTTTCACTCCTAATTTTCTTAATAATAAGGGAGCAGTCAAAGAGCCAACACTATTTGCACAATCGATAACGACCCTAAAGTTCTTTTTGGCAATTTTTTCTACATCAACTTGACTTAATACTCCATCTATATATAAATCGATTATATTTTCTTTAATTTTAACCTCATTATCAAATGACCTCCATTCCATTTTAGATGAATAATTATTAAAGTAGTAGTTTTCTATTATATCTTCATTTTCATGAGGTATTTCTATGCCATCATTTGATATAACCTTTATACCGTTGTATTCTGGCGGATTATGGCTAGCAGTTATCATAACTCCACCATCAAAGCCTAAAGATTTAATACCAAATTGTAATGCTGGAGTAGGTAAGAGGCCTGAATCATATACCTTTACGCCTTCTGCCAATAGACCAGAAGTTAATGATCTTAATATCATATCTCCCCCAAGTCTAACATCTCTTCCTATTAATAATCTTGAACCTTTTCCAAAATAGGCGCCAATAGCATGACCCATTCTTAGCGAAAATTCTGGTGTCATTAGATCGCCTACAATCCCTCTAACTCCATCAGTTCCAAAAAGCTTTGCCATTTTTGCATCCCCAATTTTAATTCCTGTTTTAGGTTAATTTATTTTCTTTAAAAAATTCCCATCTCCATTAATTTTGATGATATAGCGCATGTAATATCCCATGCTTTTAATTTTAGTCCTTTATATAATCTAGCCTTTTTATATGCAATTTTATTGATTTCCTGTTTAAAATCTCCATGAGCAAAAGCCCCTATTCCTATTGTTAATCCTTCTTTTATAGCAATATTAATTACCCCTTCTACATTGAAATCCTCTCCATTTTCACTTAACAATAAAATTTTTCGATTTTTAACAAATTCATTTAAATTTTTTGATACCAAAAAACTTAAAGGATCTTCTGATTCTGGAGGGACTTTGTTATATTTTAGGAGTTGTGCCATTAGCCCCTTAAATCTATCGTAATTTTTTGGTATTCTTATATTGTTATTAAATTTGTATACTCTATCATCATAGACATGCATGTAAACATTTACATACCCATTCGTTACAAAAGGCTTTTCCAAAATATTTAATAAAGAATAATGTATTATATCAGGTCTACCTCTTTTGGAAAAATCTCTAAGCTTGAGCATATTTTTATAGTGTATGTTAATATCTAGGATTTCATTATATGTTTTTGTTTTTTTACCAGATCCCTTAATTTCTTTTGGAATAGTTTCTAATGAACTTTCTAGAAATATTATATCTATTTTTTCCAAAGTTCTTTCCTCCTTGCTTCTAATTGCTGAACCTCATATCCCATAAATTCAGCAGCTGTTAATAATGAAACGTTATTTTCCTTTGCAACTTTGTAATGATCTTTTAATATTTCTTTGTATCTAGTATCTCTTAGTAAATGATGGTCTGCTATAATTATATTTGCAACTTTATTTTCTATAACTTTTTTCAAATTTTCTAAACCTTTTTCAACAGATTCCTGAGAAACTTTATATCCTGCAAAATACGTAGGTGGGCCGCTTAATATTAAAAGTTCTGCCCCCTTCCATTCAATTAGCTTTTCTAGTGCTTCTTCATTTCCAGGTCCTTGTATATCGCTACCAAATATTATTGATTTATCATTGCAAAGAATTCTTACCATGACTAGTTTTCCAACTTTAGTTTTCTCTTCACCATGCCACAATGCTTTGGAAAATTCAAGGGTAATATTATCAATTTTATATGAATTTCCATCAGCTATGTTTATTTCGGCATTTTCTTCTACTTTATTTTCTTTTAAAAATACTTTAGCTCTAAAATATTGGCTTCTATTGATGTTTTTGTTAGGATCTTTTATAAATAACTTTTTTCCAAAATAAAGACCTGGTTTTTCTTTAATATAATGGTCGTAATGATAATGTGTTATAATTATAATATCAGATATTTTTAAATTTTCTTCAATTTGGTTTAATGTCTCATTTAACTTATTTATTTCTATTTCATGAGGTGGAAGACCATATCTTCTAGGTGCTAAAGATGCCCCTAGATCTATCCCTATATTTTTCCCGCATACATTAACAAATGTTGCTAATGATCTAACACCAAGGCTATCAGAACCAATTATAGAAACCTTAAATTCATTTAAATTAATACTTTTCAACTCAATTCCCTTTCTTATATTGGATCGATAATTAAAAATTTTATATGAATTTTTATCAACATTAATATCCTAAAATAATATTATCCTCTTACTTCTATATGGGCTCTTTTAGCGGCTTCCAAATATTCATCATAATTTAATGGAAGCCAAGATTTTAATTTATTAAAATCTTCCTTTGTTACAAATCTAACTCCTCCCTCTTCTTTAGCATCTTTAATTATTTCTCTATAAGCTCTTGATATTCTATCTTTTTTAGTCATTGTTGAAATAATTGCTTTTGTGATATCACCATTGTATATATATCTAGTTTTTAACAGAATTTCTATAATTCTATTAATTCTTTCTGGAACACCTATTACTGAGCCTTTTAGCTCTAATCTTCTTGGAATTCCCCAAGGAACTAAACTATCAAGCATACGACTCATTCCAGGCCTAGGTATTTTATCAACTATCCCTCCGATAAGGAAAGCATCTGCAGTTAAAACATCTTCAGGTTTTAATGCGTTAGGTGCGTCAGGCCTTAATATTATTACCTTGTCTGCATCAAATCCCCATAGTATTTCACTAGGCCTTGCGTTTGATATAGATACTTTGTTATAACCTAAGACCTCTAAAATCCATTTGCTCGTTTCCTCATCTGTACCTGTAATTGCCAGGTGAGAATCCCATAAGTATTCTCTTAGAACTGATAAGCTTATACCTATTTGTAATCTAAGTTTTGCTAATTCTTCAGGTGTATGTATGAATTTCATACTCATGTCTATTACAAATAATGGCAATGGAGGTTGAGGAAGGAAATCAAGAAGGGATCTCCAAGATAATGATTTTATACTGGGATTAACCTTTCTACTTATAACTACGTCAGCTTTTTCTTGGCCATTTGAATATAGAACTATTTTTTTGCTTCCTCTCCATTCCTGAGAATAAATTTCCTTGCCATGATAACTTTCATCTTCTATAAAAGAATATTCTCTAACTAAAGTTTCAGTAGCTAAGTATTGGAAACCAAGCCTTGTTAATCTATCAAGTTCCAGCCATTCCCTAGACCCTATTTTAGAATAACCATAATTATCCATAAATTTAAGTAGCGCTTCAAATGGCCTATTGTTTACAGCTGATTTGCTCGTTTCTTCCACCTCTATTTCATAAATTCTTGCAGAGATTTTGAAGTTCTTTTACTTTTCTTAATATAGAATTCTGTGCCTTTTAGCGTTTCCCATGAGTACCTTATATATTCTGGCTTCTTCCCTTTTTTCAATTCTGAAAGCACATAATTAACTGTTTCTTGATCAGATGGATAGCCACTTCCCTTAATGCCATACATTTTTCTCAGTATATCTAATCTTCTGTCCCTAATTACCTTAGCTATTATACTTGCTGCAGAAACAACTAAGTAATTAACATCGGCCTTAGGTTCAACAATTAAATTTCCCTTAAATCCCATTTGTTTTAATTTTATATGCAAGATCCTTAAGTTACCAAATTTATCTATTATTATAGAACTAACATTGCTTAAGTTTCCAATTTGTTTCTTTAAGTTCAATATATTTTGCAAAGCGGCTTTTTCCTCCAATATATTTATATTGTTTTTGTCTAGATCTGACGGTTTTATAGGTGTTACAGAAAACTTTCCATTTCTTATTAAAATTTCGTAGAGCATTTCTCTTTGATTTGGTGTAAGTGCTTTGCTATCCTTAACTCCAATCTCTTTCAGAAAAATTAGATTATTTTCTAATATGGCATATGATCCAACCATTAATTCTCCAATAAGACTGCCTCTTCCTGCTTCATCGATTCCTATAATCCAATTATTTTTAATTGCCATTCTTTGTCCCAATAATTTAAAATTGGCAAAAATTTTATATATATTGGTCTTTTCTATTAATGTTAATAATTGAAATAATTATTGGCCAGATTGAGCATATTGGGAGTTTTTCTTCCATTCTTCAACAACATCATATCCATAGACTTCTTTTAATAATTCTCTTCCTTCCTCGCTTACCATATCAGGATTCCAAGGAGGTTCAAACGTTACTTCTATATCTATATTATCATCAACATCAGGTATTCTATCTTTTATAGCTTCTTCAACAAATGCTAATATTGAACCTGTAACTGGGCAACCAATTGCTGTTAGAGTCATAATAATAGTTATTTTCGGTTTGTTATCAACATATTTAGCTTCTATTTGATAAATTAAACCTAAATCATAAACATTAACTGGAATTTCTGGATCATATACTTCTTTTAATGCTTCCTCAACCTTCCTTATTAGTTTCTCATCTCCAGATACTTCTAAATTTGGCGGCCTCTTGCTTGACTTTACTTGCTCTGACATATTTATTACCCTTGTTATTATTGTTAAGGAGAGTTAAAAATTAAAGTTAATATTTAGTTTAGATTTTATTTTTATAAATTTTATAAATTATGTAAAACGATATATATGGTGAGGCTAACATTGTTAAAACTCCTGTCCAAAACAATGCGTTGTTATTATAATATTTATTTAATATGATTAAAAAAGCTCCAAAAAGTGCTATAACTAATGTTAGTATTATTTGTTGGTTAACAATACTCCTCAGATATTTTTCCCTTGAGTTTTTCTGCTTGTTCTTTGACAATTTTTAAAGCACTCTCCGCAATTTCTTTTGCTTTATTTTTATCTTTATCGGATGCAAGTACTTTGATTTCTAGTATTGGACCTCCAACTTCTATTCCTTTAGGATGGCTTTTTATATATAAATTAGAGAATTTTTTATCGACTTGCTCAAGTATTGGGGCTAATGAAGACTCAGGAACTCCCTCAACTTTGAATCCGCATTCAATAACTGAAATAGGAGGTATAATCTTTTTGATTCTATCAATAACCTCTTCTTCAAATATTGCTTCCATTTCCTTAGGAACTCCAGGTAATGAAATAATTATTTTTCCATTTATTTCTAGATAAGATCCAGGCGCTGTTCCTGCTGAATTTTTCAAAGGGATAGCTCCTTCAGGCATGTATGCCATTTTTTCTCTTTCTTTAGTCATGGGTAAGTTACCTTTTGAAAACTTCATAGATATCATGTTTAGCGCTTCGCTGTTTAAAACAAGATTTCTTTTAGTAGCTTTAGCAACTGCTTCTAATGTTTTATCGTCATAAGTTGGACCTAACCCTCCAGTTGTTATAATAATATTTGCATATTTTAATCCTCTTTCCAGTTCTTCAACAATCTCATCTATTATATCAGGAACAGTTATAATTCTGGTTACGTTTATTCCCAAGAAAGTTAATTGTTTAGCGATCCAAGAAGCATTTGTATTAACAATTCTTCCAATTAACAATTCATTTCCAATCGATAAAATCCAAGCTTTCATATTGCTGTTTACTGACATTTACACCCCTTTTATTTAATAATAATGTCATTTGTTTATATCTTTTTAGAATTATTGACAGTAAAAATTTAAATGCCAGACCGGTCAAATGGACCGGCCGGGATTTGAACCCGGGGCCTCTCGGATGCCAACCGAGCGCTCTTCCAGTCTGAGCTACCGGCCCTCAAATTACATTTTACAAAGAGGGTTTTATAAATATAAGCATTCTATTTAAAATTATTTCTTGTTTCTTAAAGCAGAAAGAATTGCGCCAATGCCTATTATTATTGAAGATATTAAATAAAGTCTTCTAAGGCCCAGTAAGAATAATTCCGATGAGATTTCAAAACTTGATATTTGTAATCCTGTAAATATTGAAGATAAAATGTTGTGCGGCACAAAAGAAGAAACTATTAAGCTTGCAACAGCTAAGCTCAAGGATTGTCCTAAAAATCTCATCATATTTAATGTTCCAGAAGCAACTCCTAATTTATCCCTGCTTACAGATCCCATTACGGCACTTGTGTTTGGCGATGAAAACAATCCCATACCAATCCCTATAAGAATCATTCTTAATGATATATCTATAATACCTGCTTTTGTACCTAATGGTATAAACAATAAAAGGCCAATCATAATTAAAATCATACCAAGAGTCGCTAATATTCTAGATCCAATTATATCAGACAACCATCCACTTATGGGAGAAATTATTACCATAGATATGGATAATGATATTAGGGCCAAGCTAGTTAGTAATGGTGAAAAGTTGAGGATTCTTTGCATATAAAAAGATATAAAGAAAGATAGGTAGAAATAACCAGTATAATTTAACAGTGCTGCCATATTACCTGCAGTGAACATAATGTTGTTTTTTAATAAGCTTACGTCCAATATAGACAATTCTTTATAATGGTTTTCATATAAAATAAATAGGCCAAAAATAATTAAACCTACTAATGAAATAAATATTGAAAAAGAGTTCCATCCTATAAAAGATCCATAAGTTATACCATAGATAATGCTAAGTAGACTGGATATTAATAATATAGATCCTACATAATCCATTTTAATACTTGATCTGATTTCAGGTTCTTTTAAATAAATTATTGATAAAATATAACCGATTAATGATAACGGGACAGTAACAAAAAATATATATCTCCATGTTGTTACGCTTACTATTAATCCGCCAATAACAGGACCTATGGTTGTTCCTAAATAAACGGCAAAGGACCATATACCAAATGCTCTTCCTCTCATATTAGCTGGATAAGTTTCTGTTATTATTGCCCCTCCTACAGCTAAAATAAATGATGCTCCAATTCCTTGTATTACTCTCCAAAAATCGAGCTCTATACCATTTAATGATAAACCACTCATTATAGTTCCTATAGTAAAAATTAGATATCCATTTGTGAACAAGGGCTTTCTTCCTTTAATATCTGAAAGCTTACCTAAAGGGAGCAATAGAGCTGTTAAAGCCAAAAGGTACCCTAAAGGAACCCAAATTGTCTCAACATAGCTCATGTTTAAGCTCTTTGATATAACAGGTAACGATACGCTAACGATAGTGCTATCTAAGGGAGTTAATATTGCAGCAAAAGAAGTTATGAATGAAACTATCCATAGATATCTTTTACTTGGATTCATTTTTCCGCCTTAATTATGTTTGTCACATATATAACTAACAAATATAGGAATATTAAACTATTTTTCATAAGAAATTTTATATGAAAAATAAATTAATGTTATTATATTTTTGATGTGCGGCTTCTTGTTAAGTTACCAAACGTGATAGAGGTTTTAACCCCCATGGTAAATCTTCTCCGCATGCCGTGAACGTTTGCATTCGGGCACAGGTTGCTCCCTTCCGGGCCTGGCCAGGTTCTCCCGATTAGGGTTGTAGGCATCTGTCCTCCGACAGACCCCCAACCTATGCAAACTCCACGGAGCGGAGTTCATCTTACTATGGGGACCTTCTATCACGTTTGGTAACTTAACAAGATTACTGGTCCCGCGTTACGCCTTCGGAGTTAAAGGGTGGCGAGCCCTCCAACCCTACCCGCACGCTTATATATGTTAACAATTTAATGATAAAAAGCTTATTGAATATAGCTCAAAAAATATATATTGTAAAAATAAATATTCAATGGGGGCTAAATTGAGTAACATAATAGAAACAGAAAAACTGACTAAAATCTATAATAATGGAGTAAAAGCATTAGATGAGCTTGATTTGACTTTGAATTCAAGGATATCATGTATAATAGGTAGAAATGGAGCAGGTAAGACAACGCTAGTTAAAATTCTTTCAACTCAATTGAAGCAAACCTCAGGAAATGCCAGAGTCTTAGGTTATGATGTTGTTAATGATAGGCATAAATTAAGGAAAATTATATGTAGCATTCCTCAAGAAGTCAAACCAGCTGGAATTTCATCCCCCTTGGAACATTTGGTTATGTATTTAACATCAAGAGGTTTTTCAATAAGAGAATCATTTAATTTAGCACGTATGGCTTTAAAAGAAATTGGTCTAGGAGAGTTTATGGAAACTCCTACAGATGAATTATCAGGAGGTATGAAAAGAAAGATCTTTGTTGCAATGGCATTAGCTTCTCAAGCTGATGTAATATTTTTAGACGAACCAACTGTAGGGTTAGATCCGATATCGAGGCTCGAAGTTTGGGGTGCTATAAGGAAACTTAAAGGGAATGTAATTTTAACAACACATTACATGGAAGAGGCGCAAACTCTATGTGACCAAATAGCTATAATAGATAAAGGGAAGGCGTTGAAAGTTGGTAACTTAAATGAATTGATGGAACCTTTAAAGGGAAAAGTAAGGGTTGAAGGTATAGGAGAAATAAGCATTGGAGATTTAAAGATCTCTTATTTAACCCCAGAGGAAGCAAAAGAAATAATAAGTAAGACAAATCTTAACAATGGAGTCAAGGTTTCTGTTAAACCCGTAAGCTTAGAGGATGTATTGATTTTAAGTGGTGTTGAGATTGAAGAAAGTTAAATTCAATTGGAGGTTTGTTCTAGCTTTTGTTTGGTTTTATGGTTATTCATCTATAAAAAGAGGATTTTATTATGTTCTTTCATATTTGGCTTTGCCTCTTTCTCTTATGTTCTTTATTTATATTGTTAGTAGAGGTCACTTAATTCAATATGCAATATTAGGTGGAATAATATCTATAATTACTGGAAATGCTTTAACAGCAATAGGAGATACGTCATTTTTTAAATTGGAATTGAAATTACAGGAGCTTTTAATAGCAGCTGATGTAACACCAATAGAGTACTTACTCGGTATGGGATTAGGAAATTTATTATATTCATTACCTGGTTTGCTTTTATATATTATTTTAGGGTTTGTTTATAATGTAATTAATTTGATATTTTTAGGATTAATAATATTAATTTCTATAATTGTTATGATTGCTGCCACGAGCTTAGCTTATATGACAGGCAGCAGAGTATCGCATATGAGAAACTCGTGGGGTGTTGGATCTTTTTTATCAGTCATATTAACTATGCTGCCACCTCTATATTATCCTTATACGTTTTTACCAAAATACGCAATTATACCACTTATGATATCTCCAGCTACTCCAGCATCAATTTTGTTGCAAATTTTTATGGTTAAAAGTAGTTTAAATTATGAGTTATTGCTGATATTATTGTTTGAAACATTAATATATTTGTTCTTGGCATTGAAAGTAGGAAAATGGGAGGAGTAATATGTGTAGGCTATTTATTTCGAACTCAAATAAAAACATGATAGAAGGTTTGTATAAATCATTGATTAAAGCATCAAAGAAAGATATTTTTTATAATGGGATAAAGCATAATACTGGATGGGGATATTATATTACAAATCCTGAAACTTCATTATATTATAAAAGCAGTAAACCAATATTTGATGATAAAGCATCAATTAATTTAATTGATGAATCAAAATATTATGCAATTTTTCATTCAAGACTAGCAGCTAAAGATCAGCCTGTAAGGGGTTTTATAGATTCCCATCCCTACTTGGTTCATACCCAAAACAGCTTAATTGTTTTGGCTCATAACGGTGTTGTAGATAAATATAAAATATCTAAAGAGGTTAATGTAAATCCAAAACTTTATACAGATAGTGAAGTATTAGGTCTTTTGTTTTCTAAGTTTGATAAAGATATAGATATGATTTTATATCAAACTAATAAATATATTAAAGATATTGGAGCATTTATTGGTACATTTAACGTAATAGCTATCAAAATTGATAGGTTTGATGAAAGCATTAGAATTTCTTCTGCATGCATTTCTGACTATCCTGAGGAAAATGAAAACAATTATAAAAAAATGGTGTTAATTAAAAACGAAAACGGTTCAGCTGCTATGTCTTCTACTGTTGCATATTATTACGGTCTCTTAGATGATTCTGGAAAAATAATAAGTAAAGATTCTATTATTTGTAAAAAAGGTGTGCCATATTTAATATAAAAGATTTATATGTATTTCTTATAAATATAACCGGTGAAAAAATGCCAAATATAGAAGCCAAAAACGACTTCAAAAATTCGCTTAGCTATTTGGGTTTCATTAGGATTATGAGAAGTGTCTCTGCTGGTATCATATCGATAGTTTATCCCTATGTAGCTTTAAAATACCTTCATCTAAGTTTA
>ERZ1669250.457-NODE-457-length-18682-cov-31.134375_pt1 | contig 18682 bp, 13 predicted proteins | sample MGYA00579295_ERZ1669250 | MGnify/ENA primary metagenome ERZ1669250 (study PRJEB41166, sample SAMN08046056) | hot springs metagenome | biome: hot spring; feature: acid hot spring; material: thermophilic sediment; isolation source: thermophilic sediment from acid...
AGTCAAGGTACTGATTACTAACGCATTCCTTTCTGTGGTGAACGAGGAGGAAGTACTGAGTGAGGTTTCTCAGGGTTCTAAGTCTGGGACAGTTGTGTTTTCTGAACTGCTGGGCGGATATAATAGTAAGGAGAGATTAAAGATAGAAAATGGAAGGCTTGAAGGAAAGAAGGAATTCGTTCTTGGCAGCAATTCAGACTATATCGTTACTATAGTTGATAGCGGAGAACTCGTTCTTGTGAAATCTGGCTTCAAATCGGTTGCAAGTCACAAGAAACTAGGATTCAGAGGTCTTGAATTCTCAACTGTTTCTTTTGATACGAAAGATTTCAGTATGATAGGAAAAGAGGGAATTGACATTTTGAGGAAAACATATGATGAGATGTCGATTCCAATTTCTGCTGTTGCACTTGGTATCAGTGAGGGAAGCTTAGCTAAGGCCATTGAATATGGGAAGGTGAGAATGGCTTTCAACCATTATCTGAAGGATTTCCAGCCCATCGCTTTTAACCTCACAACAAATATGGCGGAATTATCTATACTGAAGCAGTATTTTAGGGATATCACATCTTCCAATCCTGCTGGAAGGGAATCCCTTTACCTCAAGATAAGGGCAATAGAGATAGCAAAGGAAGTCAGCAAGAATTCATTGCAGACACACGGTGGATACGGTTATCTTGAGGATTTTGGTGTTGAAAAATTCTACAGAGATTCAATGGCCTTATCAATACTCTTCTACAATGAAGAAAAGGAAATGGAAAAATTGGCAGAAATGATATTTGAATCAAGGGCCGGATTTGTTTAATTTTTATTTTTTTCTTCTCTTAATTCTCTTCTCAATACTTTTCCTACCATTGTTTTGGGCAATTCTTTCCTAAACTCTATAACCCTTGGTATCTTGAATTTGGCTATCTTACCCTGGAAGAAATCCTTTATTTCCTGTTCTGTTGCAGTTTCCCCATCCTTCAATACAATGAATGCCTTCACTATTTCCCCGTGAACATCCTCTTTTGCACCAACCACAGCTGCCTCTTTCACCTTTGGATGCTGATAAAGGATTTCCTCTACTTCCCTAGGGTATACATTGAATCCTCCAACAATTATAACATCTTTCTTTCTGTCCACAATGTAAAAATAGCCTTCTTCATCCATCTTCGCAATATCTCCCGTGTAAAGCCAACCATCACGTAGTACATTTGCTGTCTCATCAGGTTTGTTCCAGTAACCCTTCATTACCTGCGGACCCTTTATAATTAATTCACCTTCCTGGCCGATGGGCATTTCCTTAGTACCTGTTTCTGCATCCACTATTTTTGCGTAGGTTGATGCCATGGGGAGACCTATTGAACCTTCCTTAATCTTCCCAAAGAGAGGATTGAGATGGGTAACAGGGGAAGCTTCAGACAAACCGTAACCCTCTACAAGATGCCCTCCGGTAACTTTCTGCCACTTCTCAATAACATCAACCGGAAGAGGAGCTGAACCAGAAATACAGTATTTAACGGGACTAAGATCAACTTTTTTCACATCTCTATGGTTGAGAATATTAATGTATATTGTTGGCACACCCGGGAAAAAGGTAGGCCTGTATTTCTTTATAAGTTTCATCATGCCGTCAATATCTGGTTTCGGTTGCAGGATCATGGTGGCGGCTATTTTTACTGGAAAATTCATCGCAACCGTCATGCCAAAAACATGGAAAAATGGTATGACTGAGAGCAATGCATCTTTTCCATTTTCTAATCCAGGAATCACGGAAAGTGACTGATATGTATTGCAAACGAGATTCCTGTTGGTTAGCATGGCACCTTTTGGTATTCCAGTTGTACCACCAGTATATTGAAGGACAGCAACACTCTCAGGATCATTATTTTCTTTAACATTTCCCTTTTCCCTCAAACCTTCATTGAATTTTTTAGCAAAATCAGGAATTTTTAAGAAATTCTTCTTCGACCTTCTTTGAATATTATAAAGGAAATTAAGAGGGAATTTCAGGAAATCTTCAATTCTTGTTGCTATAATGATAAAATCCTCATGTTTCCTGACATTTTCCAGCCTCGGAATCAGATCATCCAAAATAATCAGGGCTTTTGGTTTAGCATCACCAATTATGTGTTCGAGCTCAACATCAAAATAAGTTGGAGATATCTGCACCACAATTGCCCCTATTTTGTTGATTGCATAGTATGAAATCAAATATTGAGGGCAATTGGGTAAATCTATTGCAACTCTGTCCCCTTTCTCTATTCCCAATTTATTTAAATAATACGCGAAGGAATCAACCATTTCTTTAAATTTTTGGTATTTGAGATGATAGTTGAAAAAAATTACGGCCTCTCTTTTTGGAAATTTTTCAGCACTGTTTTTCAGAAAATCATACGGTTTTGAATCGGTACAATTCACATCACTTGGCACTCCATTGTCATAATTTTTAAGCCATATCCTTTCTTCCACAAAGTTAAAAATTTACTGGTAAATAAATTTAATCAAAAATGCCTAAATATTAAGAAAAAAATTAAGTTAAAGAGAACAAACTAAATTTTCTAATAATTCAGAAAAGGATTAATTGTTTATCATATTATCAACCTATGGAAGAAGGAAAAAAAGTAGAGGATAGCATCGCTGTTATATCAAGGGTGATGATGCCGCCTGATGCTAACATAGCCGGGAATGTATTCGGAGGTACAATATTAAAAATGATAGATGAAATATCAGGGATAGTTGCCACTAAACATTCCAGAAGAAATGTGGTAACTGCAAGCATAGAACATATGGATTTTCTTTATCCGGTTCACATTGGAAATCTTGTAACGCTAAAAGCAAGGCTTAATTTTGTAGGGAGATCATCTATGGAGGTTGGCGTTGAGGTTTACGCAGAGAATCTTAACAATGGAGACGTGAATTTTACAGGTAGAGCACTTGTGAACCTCGTTGCGATAGATGAAAATGACAGGCCTGTGGATGTCCCAAAATTAATATTGGAAACAGAAGAGGACAAAAAATTATTCCAGGAAGGATATGATAGATGGATTCAGAGGAAAAGCAGGGTAAAGGCTATGAAAGATGCCGATAGCGGTAAGAAAGAATGACTCTGCAAATAAACTTCCTGAATCATTAAAATATTGTTAAATATTAAAAATGATTAAGGTATTATGAATAAAATAGAGAAAGCACCTGATTTTGAACTTGTTGACACTGATTTAAAGAGAATGAAGCTATCGGAACTTAAGGGAAGCCCGGTAATTCTGGCATTTTTCCCAGGAGCATTTACATCTGTATGTTCTAAAGAAATGTGCACATTCAGAGACTCAATGGCAAAATTCAATAAATTCAAAGCTAAGGTAGTGGGGATAAGCGTTGATCATCCCTTTTCCCTCAATGCTTTCAAGCAGCAGAACAATTTGAATTTCACCCTTTTGAGTGATTTCAATAAAGAAGTGAGTGCAAAATATGGTGGGCTTCATGAGGATTTTGCAGGAATCAAGGGGTTAAGGGTATCAAAGAGAGCTGTTTTTATCCTTGATAAGGATGGAAATATAGCATACAGATGGGTCAGTGAGAATCCCGGGGTTGAACCTAACTACAAAGAAATAGAAGATGCCCTTTCTAAGTTGAACTGATTTTATTATGTATCTATTTATTAATTTCAAAGCCTACAGGGAATCGACATCTTTTTCAGCATTAAATTTAATAAGGACCATAGAGAGCAATTTTGGAAATGATGAAAGGGTCAAGATAGTATTGAATCCACTTGACTCTATGATAGAATCAAGTCTGGATAAATATATACAGCACGCAGATCCATTTCCAGCTGGCCCCTACACTGGTTTTATACCGGTGGAGCTCCTCCCATCATATAGTTATAAGGGAATAATGATAAATCATTCAGAGCACAGGCTCGAAAGGGGAATAATTTTGAAAAATGTTGATGAGGCAAGGAAAAATGGCTTGAAATCTATGATTTGCGCTGCTAACCTCGATGAAATAAAGGAATTCTCTTCTATTAAGCCTGACTTTATAGCTTATGAACCCCCAGAACTTATAGGCGGCAATATTTCTGTATCGGATTCTAAACCTGAAATAATACTACAGGCCTTTAATCTCCTGAAGGGAAGGGGAATAGAGCTTATAGTAGGTGCCGGGGTGAAGAATGGAAGGGATGTAAAGAAGAGTATAGAATTGGGAGCAAAAGGTGTTCTTGTTGCATCTGGAATAGTTAAATCCAAGGAACCTATTACCGTGATTAAGGACATGATAAATAATCTGGGTGATTGAATGGACGTATTCAATAGAGAAAATTATGTAAAAGCAGATCTAACAAGAGGAAAAATAATGATAGGCTCATTTTTCATAGCTGCATTTCTTGGTATACTTTCAGGTTTGCTGCCATTGGGAATGTCTGCAATTGGATTCCTCCTGTTGATAGTTGTGTTATTCTCAGGGATTTTCCTCGTAAGAAGAGCAAATTACGATATAAAGAAGAGTTCAGATTATCTTATTGTATTTTTCATCACTCTGTTTGCCTTTCTAGGATTCTGGATAATTTCACTGAATATTCCCTGATACCCAGCTACCAAGGCCAGGCCTTATAAAATTATTCTTTATTTTTTCTGGTACTCTATCATCGTTTATCTTCATAATAGAAATTCCCTCTTTTAAAAAATCATTGGCCAATTTCACCTTTTCTATTCCTTTCTTTAAGGAATCAGAAAATTCCACACTATTTCTTTCTTTTATAACGCATATCTTATCGCCAGAAATGAATGGGGGGCCGAATCTCGTTCCCCTTCCCCATTTTTTTAAGAAATTAGAAACGTTTTCACTTGTTACTGGAGGACCAGAGTGAATTACGCACTCATTAACCTCAACATTTTCAGGTATCAATACAATATATCCTTTATCTAAAAGGAAAACAGAAGAGTAAAGAATTCTAAATCCCGATAATTCCATCTCATTCTTTATTATTGATGAAATTCTCCTCATATTTGGAATTAGGACTTCCTCATTGCATTTCTTACAGGGTATTGATATCACGTACCCATATTTAGGCAGTTCATAAGAATTCTCAACGGGGAAAAAGAAATCCTTGTATTTTTCCCATCCGAAGAGCCTGCAGGCCAGAATGAATGTTGCAAGATTTTCCTTGGAAATGTTTGCCCCTGCATTTCTCTCATTATCGACTGGGTCTATTAACACAAAATTAGCATCTTTGAATTTTTCAATACTTCCATTGACCGCAAAAGGTATTTTCCAGTGTGATGCATTTTCCACTACATTATCAAAATTTCTATAATAATATATCAGCAGCTCAGAAACATAGCCTGAAAAACCCTGTACTGATGATTCAGCCCCATAAACCCCGATTCCTTTCATAAACTGCTTCATGAGTCTGGAGTCATTCTTCATTTCCTCATCGAATTTATTCTTCACGAATTCCACATGTAGAGGTGTTCTGTCTACTGATGTGATCATACTATTTTCAGAACTCATCCTGTAAGCGGGGACTATATCAACTGAGAATTCTGGATATTCAAGAATAATATACGGATGCTCGGAATATTCTTCTTTTCCTTCTGTGAATTCCTTCTTCAGGTTTTTGAGAATAGAGATTGGGTCGAATATTTCCGAAAATAGAAGAAAAATATCCAGATCAGAACCTTTTATATCAGTTCCTTTTGCCATAGAGCCACCAAGAAATATTTCAAAGTTTAGGGAATATTTATCCCTAACCTTTTTGAGTCTTCTGCTTATTTCCTCAAAAATTCTCTTTTTCTTAAGCAGTACATCCTCTTCTTCTAGGATTAATTTCAAAACTTGATCTTTTGTTATCAACAAAACACCCTATTTATTTGTCATAAGATATATTATTGCTTCAGCCGGTTTATATCCATTTTTTCTGAGTGCTTCAGCAGCTTTCTCCTTATCTACCCCTGTTTTCTCCATCACGAGATTCAGGTCTTCAGGATTTATATCTTCATTTTCCTTTTTTTCTTCAGTTATTTTACCTACTGACTCCTCTCCTCCAACTACTTGATAAGTTCTAGTTCCCTGTATTTCCAGTAGTGTAACCTCTGGGTTCTTGATTGTTATTTTTCTGTCTGGAAATATGAAATCCACCTGAATAACTCCACTCATATCATTTGATTTTATACCCATCTGCTGCATCATTCTTTTTATTTGTCTTTCATTGACTTTTCCTCTCATCATTGGAGGATTATATTATTTTGAAATAATATCTTTATTATGCAGATATATTAGATTATTTACATTAATAAATTTTAATGTATTTCTAAAAATTAATTAAAAGTATAAATAATATATTACTGATATATGTCAGACAGATATATAGGGAGATGATGGTGTTTGTCGGATGATCAAGATCAATCTAGAATTACAGTTAGGTTATCACCTGAATCACTAAAGAAGATTAACTCATTAATTTCTGAAGGAAAATATAAAAATATTTCGGAATTCATAAGGGAGAGCATAGACTCGCATCTTGAGGAGCTATTGAGCTCTGGGCCATCTCAAAAAATGGCTTTGAGGTTGGGAAGAAATGAAATAAATTATATAGAAGAAATGGTAAAGAAGGGGATGGCAGTAGACAGCGAGGATCTCATAAGGAGTGCAGTCAGGGATTATATCAGGGCAAGAATAAGAGAGTTACAAAAGGATGAGCTCAATAGGGTTGCCCAGAATGAGTAACGCTAAATCAAATGATATCAGGATCATAGGCATAGGACAGCTGGGAATATCCGTAGCTTCTTTTTTTAATGATAATTTGCTGACAACAGGAATAGACTATAACAGAGAAACATTCACCAGCTCCAAAATTGATAACGGTTTACTGGTAAAAAACTTTGATTTTGCCTCCTCTGAGAGAATGGAAGGTATATTTCAGGCTGAGAAGGAAATTGTAATTGATAATCTGAAAAGTCCGATTGTATTCCTAGTAGGGCAGACGGAAGGAAAATTCCAGGAAACCATTATACCTATCATAATTAAAACTTTGAAAGCTTCAGGTGCATTCATAGGTTTCTTTGCCATTATTCCTCTGGGTGCTGATAAAAAATCTCATATAGCTAAGATGAAACCCATATTCAATTTTCTTGATGTAATGGAAATAATAGACTCTGATCAGCTTTTGAGCAGCAGGAAATTGGAAAGGATTCTTGATATCAATAATATATATTACAATGCAATGAGTGAAAAAATTTCAGCAATACTGAAAGTTCTCAATAATTCCAATATATTGGGAATTTCCGTAAGAGATATCAAAATGATGACAGATATGTTTGGTCCAATTTATTTAAAAATATTGAATTATTCATTTCAGAATTTTAGTGTAGTCGAAAGGGATTTCTTCGAGCACATATCATCGATAGAGCTCTCAAAAATAAAAAGGCTTTATTTAATATTTGAAGTTAGCAATGATATAGATTCAACAGAAATTATATCCTTTCTAAAGAGGATAAAGAGTAGATTACCCGGTATTGATATAAGGCAAGGTTTCATACATTCAGATAATAACTTTGGATTGATTATCCTACATTTTGGGAATATATGGTTACCCTGACTTCCAAAGGTATTATTAGCTTAATTAAAGGGAAGTTTTTATATAAGCAGCTTAAGAAAGAGAAAATATTAAAAGTACTCTTCCTATTATGTTATTAGAATGCCAAATCCTTATGTAGACTCTTTAAAAATTGCCAAAGAATTAGAAAATAAGGCTAAAGAATTCCAAAAGAAAAAGAAATCAGTTGAAGAGGGTTTGGAGAAATTATCAAAAATAATGGAATCACTGAAAAAATTCGGGTTGGAGGAAAATATAGAGGAGACGAGGAAAAAAATTGAGGATTTGCTTAAAGAAAGAAATGTAGATGATGCCGATAAATTGTTAAATGAACTTTCTGAATCTCTGGAAAAGATTTGGAATAATTTCTATTCCAATGAGCTCAGGAAGATATTTGAGTCAATGAAGAAGGAAATGGGAGAATTTTATGCTGACTTTTTCAAGAAAATCCTTTCTGAAGATAATAACAGATTTGATCCTGACTCAATAGAAAGCATATTGAAAACAATAGAAATACTTGACAGCGTTGTTAGGGAAAAACTGGGAAGAGAAAAGATTGAAAATTATTCCAATATAATAGAAACTTTAGAAGAAGATATTAATTCAATTCTGAAAAGGAGAGAAGAAATAAATTCAAAACTTAAAGATATTCTTTTAAAAATTTCCCAGTTTGAATTATATGCCTACAAGAATAAAGTGGATATAGCAGATATAGAAAAGAGTAAAAAAGAAGCCATATCCCTATTTAGACAAGATAATTTTGATAAGACCATAAAAATGCTTGAAGATTACAGTGAAGTTCTTCAGGATCATATTAAGAGAAGTATAAGCAAAAGGATAGACAATATAGAAAACCTTTTTGAAAAGGGAGAGGCCTTAGAGGTAAATCTTGATGAATTTATAGAACCGTTTGAAAAGACGAAGAATGAGATATATAATTCAGATATAAATCAAACATCGGAATTACTCAGAAAAATGGAACAGTTAATAGATAGAAAACTGTTCGATGAAACAATTTCAAAGTTATCAAAATTAAACAATGATATCAAAGATATTTATGGTGATACAATTCCAGATCATATCTCAGAAAGCATCAAGAAAATTAGGGAATCCATCAAGGAAAATGATCTGGAGTCAGCTTACAAAAATATCAAGGAAGTCAGAGGACAAATAGAAACTCAGAAAGGATTACAATCAAGTCTGAGGGAGAGATTATCAGTTCTAAAAGAAAATTTATCATCCATTCCTATTAAAGATGAAGAAAAATCGAAAGTTATTGATGAAATAAACGCATTTTTATCTTCAAAAATAATAGAAAATGACAAAGTTGAAAAATTAGAAAAGGAAATTGAAAAGGAGATAATGAACCAAATAAATAATTATTATAGTGATATCAATGATGCAATAATCCTTGTAAGGAAATATAGAAAAATTGATTTATCTTCTTATAAAATTGACATATCAAGGAGGGACATAGAGACTCTAAGGAAACTTTCTGATATAAGATCTGAGGAAATAAAGTATCTGAAAGAAATAGCGCTGGAAATAGAGCAAAAGCTAAAGACAAAAGGAAAGTATATGAAATGTTCAGACGGGGATGATATCAGCTCACTTATAAAATCAATCAACGGCTGCATCGCTGAATATCAAAAGATCATAATATCTAATTTTGATGATTATAAAAAAATACTATCATCATACAATGATTTTCTTGAATATATAGGGTTACATATCCCCAAAATCCGTAAGCTAATCCAGATAATTGAGAAACATCCAGAAAAAAATGCAGAAATTGTTATATTTTCTGCAGAAAATGCTATACAGCAACTGAGAAAGGTAGCTGAAACAATTATTAACAATTACAATTTATTGAAAAAAGATAATGGTTTAAAGGAGAGTCAAAAGGATGAAGAAATAATAAAGATGGCTAATTTTGCAATGACCGATCTTAATTCTGTAATGGCGAAGAAAAAAGATGAAATGCAAAAAAAGGCCTTTGAAATTATTTTAAAAGACCTGAATATATATAGAGAAAGCATCCAAAATGAACCAGATACAAATCCCCTCAATTTATTGAACCATGAATCAATAATAAGATTAAAAATTGATGATATTTACAAAGTTCTATCAGATCTAAAGTGGTTTGAACAATATAAGGGAAAGGATGATGATAAGATCAACTCATATCAGGTTCTTAAAGATCATGTTGTAAATGCAATTAGAAGATTTTACGGAGATCATCCAGAATTGGCCTCTAATAGAAATCTTGTCGAAGACATAATCTGTCTAAGAGATGTTAAAACAATCACAGATGATAATTCAAAACCCATTGAATTTTCTGAAATTGCGAATGAGAGAATAATTAGGGATCTAAGTATTTTTTATAACATAAGCGATGCACAGAATGAGGAATCCATAAATAACGCCTTAAGAGAAAGAACAAGAAAGATACTAAAGGACATAAAATCTAAGAAATCATCTGCGACTTTAAATATGGCTGCTGGAAGAATAGAGTCATATATTAATGAAAGGCCAAGGGAAGCTTATATCTCAGCATTGGCACTTTATGATGAAAATATTGAAAAGGGTTATTTAAGAAGAGAAGTAAACGGAATGATAACAAGAATAAGGGCTGTTACAAACGAGTATGGTCAGGAAATTCCTTGGTTTCAAGACGAATTCAAAAAAATTGCCGGGATGATGGTAATAGGAGATTATGTCAAAGCACTGGATAATCTTAGCGAAATTATAATTAAAGCGTCCAAGGATTTACCTTATTTGAAATACCTCCGTGAAAATCTTAGTACCCTGAATAATGAAATGGATATTTTGGAAGAGGAGGATAAAAAAAATCTGCTAGAAATAAAGAGAATGATAATGGAATACAAATTCAGGGAAGCGTACGATGGAATCAGGAATATTTCAGAAAAGGTAAAAAGAAAGAGGGCGGAATCAGAGCTTAAAAAACTTGCAGATAAGGTGGAAATGATATCGTCAAATATGATAATTAATCTCTTCAACGGAACAAAATGTGAACTTATGGATGACGGAAAGGATATTGAAACCATCCTGTCAAATTACCAAACTCGTTATTTAATAGCCAAAATGGAGGAAATCAAGAATCTTAACGACGCACTGGAGACCAATATTGACCTCGATGGAATAACCATTAAGAATGCTAATGAAATAGGAATCTTTCTGTTCAATTTAAAAGCCAATTTAATAGTCAAAATATCTGAGAAAATAAGTGAAATAATTGATAATTTTACAGTAAATGCCAAACTCGTAATAATAACTCAAATCTTTCAGAAATATCTTGAAAATATGAATAAGATAATTAAAATATTATCAATAGCGGAATTTTATTCAGAAATTAAAGCAAGAAACACAGAAATATTAGGTTTCGTAAAACAATGGGCAGAGGATGTTACAGAAGATTCGTTAAATGTGGAAAATCTTAGAATGGAGATAGATGCCATAATAAAGGAAGCTGAAATTCATCATCTAGAGAACAACATACACATCCCTAATCTATACAATCCGGAAGAAATAGAGAGGAGAATAGAATTTTTAGAAAAAATGGGATACAAGGTTGAAAGCAATAGTGAATTAGATTCAATAATAAATGAGATTGAAAGCATATCTGGAAAATTTATTACTTCATTGGACACAAAGGTTTTCCCTACCAATTTAAGAAAATCTCAGGGATTTGTAGTTGAATGTCATATTAAAAATAATGGAACTGCTCCATTATTTGATGTCACTGTAGCGTTTAATGGCATAATATCTAAAGCCGGGGACATCTATCCGGGAGAAAGTAAAGAGATACTGGTGAAACATGAGAATTCGGAACCTGAGATGCTCATTATCAGTGGCACCACGATCAATTGGAAAGATTACATGATTAACTGGGAAATACCTCCAGTGGTGAAATATATTAAATATGTAGAGAAATACAAGGAAGGATGTGTATATTGTAGAGGTGTAATCCTCCCGGGTATTGAAGCATTAAAATGCAATTTCTGCGGAACAACTTATCATTTAAAATGCGCACAAAGATCTAAAAAATGTATTGTATGTGGAAATGATTTCGGTTTGCAATGAAAAGAAATCTTTTGACAAGACTCGGTGAAATTGACAATATTGAAATCCCTTCTGTGGTCAAAGCAGGAAGCATTCCTATACGGGAAAGCTACTCTGAAAGGAATAAATTTATAAATATTTCAGGAAAAATTCTAACTGTTAACAGGATAAATAGATTCAATACAAAGGAATTTGTGAGAACAATCATACAGTTGAGGAAAAATTATTTTGATAAACTTATATATTTGCCTAACGCAGGACTGATCTATGATTATCCAATTCTTTTCTATTTAGGAATAGATGTTTTAGATGATTTACCTATCAGAATACTCGGAAATGATAAATGTATAACTGAATTTGGCATTTTAGAAGGAGAAAATTGTCTAGAAAAGAACATGAAAGAAAAGGAGCGGATGGTGGAAAGGATAAAATTATCCCTTGAAAATTCCAAATTCAGGGAATTGGTAGAGGGATATTCAATGACTTCATTTGGCGTGGAAGCACTGAGAATTACTGATATGCTTTTCTATGGAGATATAGAACCATTTCTCGATTTCAGAGAAAGAGATGTAAGAGCTAACAACATTGAAAGTATCTATAGACCCGAAATAGAATACTTCCGCAGAAGAGTCAAGAATCTAAGGCAGACTTCCCAGAACCTTCTATTGATTCCATGTTCAGCAATCAAACCATATTCACAATCTAAAACCCACAAAATTCTCCATTCAAGGATCTATCCATTCTTGAGTGGTATACAGGAGGTTATTGTCACGAGTCCCCTTGGGCTTGTACCAAGGGAACTTGAAAATTTCTTCCCAGTCAAAAACTATGACATACCTGTTACAGGATACTGGTTCAAAGACGAAAAGGAAATGTTGCGCAATCTTGCAATAGAATTCTTCCAAAATAAAAAATACGATAACGTTTTCTTTATTTTAAGCAAGGAAGAATCAGAATTTTTAGATATATTTCCAAATGCAGAGGGGATAATAGGCAATCTGAATTTTGAAAACTCAGAGAAAATTCAAAAAATAATATCTTCCCGTGATATAAAGAAAGATAGAAATCAGAAAAGAAAAATTGAGTTCTCAAACATTTTAAGGTATCTTTACGATATAGATATAGAACCATCTGATTTGAAGATAGAGGATGAAGGAAATAGGTCATTTGTTAAAACAGGCAAAGAAATTCTATTGAAGAAAACTGTCGCAGGAGTAAGTATGGAAAAGGGTTTGGGAGAGTTACTTTATAGGTCTGGGAAGAGATTCATAGAAGTAAGTGGGAAATTTCAGGGGGATAGTGTTTATATTCCCGGGATAGTATCCATTAGCAGTGATGTGAGGCCAGGTAATGAGATAGTTTTAGTTTATAATGGCGAAATTATAGGGAAAGGAATATCTCAATTATCTATCCTGGACCTTCAGATTCAGAAAAAAGGATTGGGTATTTCCAAAATATCCTATTTCCCAAAGGAGAAATAGTAGTAAAAGATTTAAATATTGAAAAATATAGTGTATTGATGAAATTTAATAAAGGGGGGAAATTATTCATAATCTCAGTTGTGATTATAATGATGGTATCCTACTCTCCTTTACTTGTGAGTGGAAATCCATCAAGTTTACAATCATCTACAGACGGAAATCTTTATATTCAAAATGGAACGACATTCATTATAAATGAATATACGGTTGATCCTCTAACCGGTCAAACAGGTCAATTTGGTATGAGTGGATCTCTGTTTGTTAATTCATCCGCTACTTTGATTATAGAAAATGCAACATTATATTTCAGGCAGGATATCTTGCATCATTATAGAATGTTTGTAAACGGTACCCTGATAATGAATAATGCAGTTATAGAGACATCTTATAATTCAGTCGAACCATACCTACCTTTGAATATATCTTTTTATGATGCTTTAGTTAGGACTAATGGAGCCCATTTCCTTTTCCCAGGAAAGATTTATTTTTATAAATCAACTCTTATTATGAAGAATACATATTTTGACAAACTTCCTGGAATTCCAGATCAATTAAATCAGGGAAATACAACAGATTCCTCACCGACGCCTTCATTTTATTATTCAACAGGATATTTTGACAACGTTTACTTCAAAAATATGTTCAATCCAACACCAATTGGTCTTATCTACTTTATTAACTCAACCGCCAGTAAAATACCCCTGAATATTTCTGCTGGAAGTTTACCTTACACAGAATATTCAACTCTTAAGAGTTCTTCTTACCCTTCACAGACCGTCATTTCAGAAATTAGTCTTAACCTAAATTATATATCAAATTCAAATGCAACAATAACCCTCTATGCAGACGGAAAGAACATTCCTATTCAGAATGGAACTCTGTCACCAACATCCGGGAAGGAATTACACGATAATATTACAATAAGTGCACTCCCCTTCCCATTAAGGTTATATCAATTATATAATGATAATTTATATATTATAATTAAGGATACTTCTAAAACTGGCTATTTCAATCTCACGAAACTAAATTTTCTGCTTTCCACAAATGATACATTCAATTACTACGGCGGTAATTCTTCATTTTATTTTAACATGGTTTCAACCGATATTTATGGAATGAATGTCTTCATAGACTCTAATTTCCTTAATGATACACTCTATAATGGACTTGAACAAAATATAAAGAATATTATAGATTTGAAAAGAGACTCCAATTTATCAATTGCTAATTTAACAGTGTCGGGGAGTTTAAACGGCACTAATCAAATGAATGATAATCCACCTTTCTTGGTTGACAAAACAAGTGAAGTTAACTTATTCAGATTTGCAGATGTAATTGTTAAAAATTATCAGGGTTATCCAGTAAGTGGGCTGAAAATAGGCACTACCGAGACTTGGCCTAATAACTACCCCAACGCTGAGCAGCTAGTGAATATGACTGCAGATTATAATTCAAATCTTCAAAATATTCTGGTATCCAATGGATTTATTCAATCAAATTTTGATTATACATCCGATGGTGTTGCATCAATACCTCTGCTAAGCGATATTTTTACAAATTCTACCAGCCCAAATACATTGATTATGGGTCATTATGAATTATTGTTACCTGGTGGGGCTAATTATAATCTAACCTTAGACTCATTCCCTTCAATGTCTTCCTATTCTAATACTGCAAGGGTAAATATTACGTATGATTCACCTTTTGTATATTTTTACATAAATTCAATGCCGCAATTAATATATGGAAATAGCGTTAATATTGGCTTAACTGCAACTTCTTATGGCAGCTCTATAATAGGAACATTTGTTATAATGAGCAATGGAACTGAAATAGATTCCTACTCAACTAGTTTGAAATCCAATGTCACAAGTGAGGTAGAGATGCCATTCGTGGATTCTCTTGCTCCAGGCAAACACAACCTTTCTATAGCTTTTGTGAGTAGCCAGGTATACTCATCACCCCCTCCCTTAAGCTTAAATATCACGTCATACAGTAATGTAGAACTTGTTTCTTCAGCTGTTTTAAATGCTAAATATGAAATGAATGGAAATATTATTTCCGGATATAAATCAAATCTATCTGTTACCGTAAAAAATCTTGGTAATGATAGTTCTGGTGTTGTTCAAATTGAAACGAACTATTCACTTCCAAACGGGCAGTCTTACTCATTCCCAATGAAGGCCATTATAAATGGAAAATCAGAAATTACCGAATCATTCGTAATCCCTGCAATTAATATCAGCACGCAAGGCACTATAAATATAAAAGTATCTACCACACCATCAAATGGGGTAGTACCTTATTCAACTTTAGGTGAGAACTTCAGTACAAATTATTCAATTATCCCAAAGCCAATCGTAAAAATAGTTTCAGCATCATTTAACAATTCTTATCTTTTCGGATTAAATGCGAATGGAAATATACTGCTTGAATCAAATGAGGCTGTTTCCAATATAACCCTGACATTAGGAATAAATGGGAAAATCTTAGATTATAATGTATCGTCAATTAATGGTTTCTTTAGCATTCCCATAAGTATTCCATACAAATATCTTGAATTAGGGGATAATAATGTATCTTTATTCATCAATAATTCTGAACAGCCATACCTAAATATTTCTCTACCAACTATTGAACATTTCATTGTTGAGAGAAATTATCAGTTCATAATAGAAAATGTAGCTTTTATTTTGAATTCGAATATCACAGGATCTGTCAATGGCTCATTATTTTTCACTATAGCCAATTCAGGAAATTTTTCCGTTAGTTCAGTTCCAATAGAGATTCTATACAATGGAATTCAGGTATTCGCTGGAAATGAAACAGTGAATCTGCCAGTTCAGATACCACTTAATGTATCTTACTCATATATCATGAATTTCGAGGTCATTGCAGACTATAATTTCCTTTATCCTACAAGTTTCACCTATTATCCTTATATGTACTATAATTCATCATTGAAATTACCGTACTTTTATTCATCGTATTCACTTCCAACGCAACTAATAAATGGATCATCAATCAAAGGATACTTTTCAATAAATGATATAACAAATTATTATTCCAATAATACAATGATATCCTTCTATCTCGACAGTTATTTAATATCACAAAAATATCTTGGAAATCTTTCAATTGGTTATTCAGGAACACTGAACATAAACATATCTACTTCTACCATACCTGATCTAATGAGAGGGAATGTAATTAATCAGTTCAACAGTTATATTCTAATAAAGAATTCTGAAACGGGCATCTTTGGAATTAAAATAAACACAGGACTGATAACAATTTTAGAAAGGCCCAATTTCGTATTGTCAAACATAACTATAAATGTAAACAATCATAATACAAGCATAATTTATGCTGGCGAGCCCTTTATAGTTAAATTTAATGTTACAAACAATGGTGGCATAGCTTCAACAGGTAATATATCATTCGTAATCATAGGAAGAAATAATACAACTAATATTCTTTTATACAAAGGTTCCACAAATGAATCTATCTATCCAGGTCAAACCGTTCAGATAATAACACAACCTATCCCTACAAAATCTGCATTTTCCGGAGTACTACTTGTTTATTTTAACTATAACGATACAATAAAATCCGTAGTACCCGGGGCTTTGAATTATACTATTCCGCTGAATATTGTAAACCCGAAACTAATATTCATAATAACACCCCTTTATCCAAATATAAAAACTGGTTCTCTTGAAACCTTAGAAATCAGAGCAATTAACTCCAATAATTCACAACCATGGCAGACTAACATAACAGTCACGGTAGAGCAGGGCTCCAAGATAATTGAAAAGGTTACTGGAACAACTAACTCTTTAGGTATATACACACTCTCATTCAAAGTAATAAACTCAGGCAATTATAATGTGGTAATAAATTACCAGGGTCCTGTTGGAATACAGACGCTTATTTATTCAGGGGTCTTCTCAGTTAAGCAGGCCCCTATAGAAATACCATCATTCATTTATCCTATTATAATAATTGTTGCGGTAGTAATTGTGTTCTTTTACCTAATAAACTATTTCAGAAACAAGAACGTTGGAATGGTACAATGTAGCGTATGCGGAGCAATACTTCCTGAAGGTACAACAAAATGCCCAAGATGCGGTACGGAATTTGAAAAGGATAGAGTAAAATGCAGTGAATGCGGTTCCTGGATACCGGAGGATTCTAAATATTGCCCTAACTGTGGAGCTTTATTCATAAACAAGCATGATCCTGAATACACTGGAATGTCCAAATTAAAGGCAGAATATGAACAGTTCTTAGATTCTTATAGGCAGAAGGCAAAATCCGTTCTTGGAGATAAGATGAATGAACAGGAATTTCAGAGTTGGTGGAGAAACAATCCAGATTATAAGAGTTTCAGACAGTGGATAATGGAAAAGGGGATTTCTCCAGAAGAACCATACAAAGCAGAAGTGAATATCGGGGAAGAAAATGTTAAAGCGGAGAAAAAGAAAGGACTTCTAAGACGAAACAAAAAGTGATTTAGATTATTAAAAGTATTTTTTTTATCTATTGTTCAATTCTTTACAATCTTTTTTTTGCAGATTCCATTTTCACAATATCAATTTCTTGAATAGAGTCAATGATAGCGAAGAGTCTATAGCATACCAGATATTTCTAATCATTAGAATAAATAATTCTCCAATATGCAACTAAAATAACTAAAAATGTTTTATTCTACCTCCTACCACCTTTAATTTCAAGAACTGTATGATGACATGCCTATGATTATAGTTACCTCCGTGATGTAAATTTCAGCACCAGATGGGCCTAGATATATGGACAGGCTTCCCTGATTGAAATTTAAAGACGAAAATGATGTGACTCCACTCTGATTCAAGGCATCCTCAATTGGATTCTTGAGAACATACGAATTGAAATTTAATGTTATGTTTGTCCCATCCTTTATGATCGTCTGTTTACTAAGTATTCCAATTGATAAAGCGACGGGAGATGACGTTGATATAGTATTAGGACCACCGATTATATTAACCAAGAAAATGCTGACATTTTTTAAATTACCAGAACCTGGTCCTATTTGAATAAAATTAGAAACCAGGGAGGAATTCCTTTGATCCTTTATAAATGGATTGAAATAATATAGTGAGGAGAATTCATAGGTCCACGCTTCATCGGTAAAATATCTATTATTCGTGAAGGCCATTATCGCTCCTCCTACTGTGATGTCTGAGCCCACCATATTTGCAGTTAGGACAGCACCATTATAAATGTTTAATGTTAAGTATCCCTCTTGGGAAGGTGTATCTAAAGATATATTGATATATCCATACGTGGGGAATGTAAATATTGGGACATATCCAGATTAAAGATCAAAAGGAATCAGGGCCATCCCCCTTGCCAGTAATTCACAGACAACTGTGTAATTGTAGAAGCAACCTGAACCGTGCTGTTCATCGTTTGAGAACTTTACTGCTCCTCATCTGCCATCATGGCTGCAGGGACATAAGTAGAGACAAATATACTGAGAAGTGAAACGAATATGAGAATA
>ERZ1669250.458-NODE-458-length-18674-cov-3.313927_pt1 | contig 18674 bp, 24 predicted proteins | sample MGYA00579295_ERZ1669250 | MGnify/ENA primary metagenome ERZ1669250 (study PRJEB41166, sample SAMN08046056) | hot springs metagenome | biome: hot spring; feature: acid hot spring; material: thermophilic sediment; isolation source: thermophilic sediment from acid...
GGTTGAAGAAGATGCGCCGATAAAACTGGATCAAAAACAGAACTATCTTTCAGAACTTGAATATACCGTTGGAAAGATAAGCAGAATTTTAGCAGGAAATGAAATAGCGATAGTTGCAGTGGCTGAAGGCAAGGTGGTTGCTGATGCGAGCATTATAAGGAAGACAGGCAGAGAGCGCGATGTAGGCACATTGGGCATAGCAATTTCAAAAGAGTTCAGGAATATTGGCTTGGGCTTTGAACTTATACGGCTTCTTCTTGAAAGAGCAAAAGCAGAAAACTACAGAATAATAGAATTAGAGGTCTATGCCAACAATCCTGCAGCGAGGCACTTGTACGAGAAATCAGGATTCAAAGAAGCGGGCACAAAGCCAAAAGTTGCAATATTCAAAGGCCAGTATGTAGATTCGATTTCAATGTACAAAGAATTGTAGAGGCAATCGAAATACCAGAAGATACTTTTTTATTGTTTGGCAGAGAAAAACAAGCATGAGAATCGTTAAACATGGACGCGACAAACCTTTTGTAGTAAAGCTGGGCGACTTGCCCTTGCTCAAAGGCAAGATAGACGAAGAAACGTCGAACAAGGAATTGCATCTTTGCGCATGCGGCTTATCAAAGCATAAGCCTTTCTGCGACGGATCGCACAGATTTGCGCAAAATGAGGAGCAGGGCCAGGTATTCGTATACGACAAAGAAGGAAAAAGACAGAAGCTTGACAAAGATACTGCCTTGGACCAGATAAACACCGCGCCAAACGAATACGAATGATTCGATGGTAGGCTACGACAAGAGCACGCAGACATTTTTTTGCGAAATTTGCGGCCTGCATTACGCCACTAAAGAACTTGCAGAAAAGTGCCAGGAATGGTGCAGCAAGCACAACAGCTGCAATCTCGCAATCGCAATGCAATCTATAGAAGCTGCAAAAAGTAGGAAAGAAAAAGGAATAAACTCATAACAATATGGCCAAGTTTAGATGCTATGCAGAAAAACATCAATTACGGCGATGCTGCTGGGCTCACTAAAAGCACTCTTTGCTACATAATAAAAGACGACAAAATATTGCTTGCAATGAAAAAGAGAGGCTTCGGAGAAGGCTACTGGAATGGATATGGCGGCAAGCAAATTCCCGGAGAGAGCATAGAAGATACAGCAAAAAGGGAGACAAAGGAAGAAATAGGAATAGAAGCATTGGAGCTTGAAAAGGTGGCGACGTTGACCTTTTTATTTCCCGAAGCGCCCAAGGACAAGAAATGGAACCAAGAGGTCAGCGTATTCATAATAAAAAGGTGGCATGGCGAGCCGAAGGAAAGCGATGAAATGAAGCCACAATGGTTCAGAATAAGTGAAATACCCTATGACAGAATGTGGGATGACGACAAGTACTGGCTTCCTATGATTGCCAGTGGCAAGAAACTGCACGGACTTTTTGTCTTCGGAAGAGATTTTAAGTCAAAGGAAATGAGCATAGAAGAAGAAAGTACAGGTGCGCCTACAAAAGTTTAGCAACATCATTCCTGTTGAAATCATCAACGCCTTTCAACCTTTATAAAAACAAGATTATTTTCTTCAAGCTTGTCTTTTATTGGCTCTTTGAACATGTAATAATAGGTTTTATCCAAAATTTTAACATAGACGCCCGCCTTGTCCGGATACTTTGAATCTGGCCCGGAAATAAGCCCGATATGCGAAAATGATATGACTTGTAAGTATTTTTCAGTACAATTATTCTTGAGCTCATAAAATTTGCTATATGGAATCTCTTCATTTTTAATACAACCTGATTCGTCAAAAAGCGTTTTTCTGACTGCGCTTATAAAATCGTCATCCTTGTTCTTTTGAAAGAACTCAGATAAAGAAACTTCCATAATACTAAATTTGAACAAAGCTTTTTACGCTTTATGAGAATGTTCATGACCTTAGGTTCGCAACAGGAATCGCAAACCGCAGGCAAATCTTTTATTCCTTTCTAATCCTAATCTATTGTAGCAGAAGTGTCAAAGTTGCAAAGGGTACTAAAACTAGAAACGAAATTTGAAGAAATAGCAAATGAAGAACTTGATAACATAAGGCATGCCTTTGAAACCCTGCTAAATGACAAGATCAAAAAGCTTCCTAACTTGCAGATTTCTGAAAACGAATCATCTGTTTTTCTCGATGTTAGAAATGGTATTTTGAAGATAGGCATAAAAGAATACAAAGAGTTAAAGAAGCGTGAAAACCCGATTGAAAAGCTTGAGCACAAATTATTCGGAAATGAAGATGCCACGAACCTGCATTTTGAAGTGAAGAGAAAATTAGCAGATTCCTTGTTCTGCTATCAGTATTATGAAAAGCATAAAGACCACTTAGTAGGCATGCAAGAGCCAGAAAGTTTGCTGTATGAGAAGTTGGTAGCAAATACTGCCAAGCTTTTCTCAAAGATTTATGCCGGTAATGGCGAAGATTACAAAGAAACTGAGAATGAGCTTTATCAAGTGAGCCTGCGAAATGCCGAACTCTCAGAAGCGGTGAAACAACACATCCAAAACAACACTTTTTGGGAGTATTATCTTGACAAGTATGCCGACTGGGAACCATACACAGACCCGCTAGCTAATGAAATGAGCCTGATTCTGCTTGGCGAGTTACTGAAAAATAAGAAAGAAGTGAGAGAGGTAATCAGGACTGTTTACAACTCGACACCAGAAGAGGTCTTGCAAAGCATAGTCAAAAAGGATAAGGATTAATAACAGATTGAGTTCAAATTAATTGATATTATGGCAAGTGGAGGGGCTATTTCCGAAGTGATAAACAAAGCGGGGGATGAAAAAACTTCTATAGAAGAGCTCATAGAGCTCGCAAAACATCCGTATTTTGCAGTCAGAGAATCTGTTGCAGACAACAAGAACTTCGGAAAGCTGCCAATAGAGGTGCAGGAAGCGCTAATTAAAGAGAATCCTGATGTGGCACAAAACAGAGAAGTTTGCATGGCAGCGGCGCGCAATTCTGGACTGAGCGAAAGCATGTATGAGCTGGCAGCGCATAATAAGAGCGCAATGGTAAGAGCCGCATTTGCGTCAAATGAAACAAAAAGCGAAAAATTCCTGCCTTTTCTTATGGAACTGCTTTTAGACCCTAATCAGGATGTTAGACTTGCCGCTGTGCACAACAAAAGAATAGAAGAGCTTGACCTTGCAGATTACCGTTTTGTAGAATTGATCAAGCAGGAAAACAATATGGCATTTTTAATTGGGCTTTCAAAACATAAACTGCCCGAGAAGCTTTTTGAAATATTGTCTAGCAAAAGCATATCAGAAGTAAAAAAAGGCAATATGGAGCTAAAAAATACCCTACTGGCAAATCCCAGCTTGCCTGCTTCCTTAAAAGGGCAAATTCTTCAAGCGGGAAAAAGAAGACTCAGGATTTAACAAAATTCGCTTCTCTGTTTATGTAATTTAGCTCTTGCGCCTTCTTGATTCCGAGGTAATAAGAAACAATTCCTATTATGCCCACAACTATGACCACAAGGAAGAAGCCAATGTCAAGGTTGTCGAGATTATGTATTTTTATTCCTGTTTGTATTCCAAAGTTGAGTATGTTTGGGAAGGCAAGTACAAGCAGGCCAGCAATAACGAATGCAATACCGCCGTAGTAAAGCACGTTCCTGCTTATGTATTTGGACACGAACGCAACGCCTTCCTTTGTAAGTCTCTTGTTTTTAGTAAGAAAAGTGCCGAAGAATGCACCGAAGATTATCTGCATTACCATAGTGCCTAAGCCGAATAGAGCTCCCGGAAGCCAGGCAACCCAGGCATTAGGCATTGCCGGAACCATGACCGTGTAAAGAATGAGAGCAAAAGCTCCAAAGCCGAAGCCTGCTATGAGCCCGTGCACGAAAGCAAGCCTCAAAGGCACTTCTCGAAGCTCTGGCTTTGAATCTGTGGAAGAAAGTGGATTGCGCGTGTGCTCGAACTCCTCCTCTTGTTGCACACTGTTTTTCCTGTGAACTCCAAGCCACTGGCCGAGCTTTCTCTCCAAGTAGTGCCAGTGGAAATACAGGCTGTGCTTCGCAAGATAGTAACCTGCTGCAGCCATTGCAATGCCTACTGCCACGTAAGTAAGCCCGAATGCGAGAGTTGTCGTGAAAATCGCAGCAAGTGCGAAATATGCGAGCTCAGACAAAAAGGCACGCTGGAGCGTGAAGCCGCTAGAGAAAATAAGACCCGCTTTCATACCCTTTTTTGTACTGTAGCTGCCTACGGCATATGAGAAAGTTATTGGCCACGTGTGTTCGTCAGGAGTTACACCGTGGACTAAGCCGAGAAGGAAAGACAACAGCAGGGCCAGCAAGAACGGCACATTTTGCGGATTCCAAAGATTGATGCTTGCCGCAAGAAGAATTCCAGTTAGCACAAAACCACCACATGAATTATAATCATACGGAAACAGGAATTACAGGCCTACCGTGCGGGCAGTTCTTAGGCTTGCCTAGATACTGCCAGAGCTTTTTGGCATAAGCAGGCTCGATAAGATAGTCTATCTTCTCAGCTTCTTTGCACGCGCATTCCAAAGGTATGCCTGCCCTGCAAAGGAGCGTCTCTAGGCTCCTGTGTGCGAGTATGATATTCTTGTATACCTCCTTGCCCCGACTGGTAAGTATTATGCTGCCTTTCGCTTCCTCTACTAATCCTTTTTTCTCAAGCTGCCTAACGAGGACGAATGCTGTCGGCGGCTTTATGCCCAGTTTGACAGCAACCTGGCTCAGTCTGGGAGGGAAGTTTGATTTCAGCTCTTCTATTGCTACTATGCATTCCCTTTCCTTTCCTGTAACTTGCAAATTTTTCATAATATGACTTTTGTTTGTTCAGATATTTAAATATATCTAATAAAATTAGTATAATACTAAAAATTCCTAGTTGTATTCATTTTTATTCTTTGCCGTTGTATTGCAGTGTGATAAAATGGAGCAATGGCTACGAATAGTAAAGGACATAAAAGCGCTCAGGATACAAGGGGCATCGAACGTAGCCAAGTCAGCAATAAAGGCTTGGCTTGTTGCCAAGGACAAAAAGAAGGCAACAGAAGCGCTGAGACTGTCGAGGCCTACCGAGCCGATGCTAAGAAACGTACTCAAATATCTGAACGAAGGAGGTGACGCTCAAAAACTTTTGAAAAGCATAGACGAATCCATGCAGAAAATAGCAAGGTATGGCAGCAGGCTGATCCAAAACGATTCGGTGGTGTATACGCACTGCCACGCATCAACAGTGGAGATGATTCTTAAGGAAGCAAAAAATTCTGGCAAGATGTTTGAAGTACATGTAACTGAGACAAGGCCAGACTATCAAGGCAGAATTACTGCTGCAAATCTTGCCAAGGCAGGGATAAAAACAACAATTTATGTTGATTCCGCGGCTTTGGCAGCGTTGAAGAACGCAGATATCATGCTTATAGGCTCTGATGCTATAACTGCTTATGGCGGCATAGTCAACAAAATAGGCTCTTACATGTTTGCAAAGCTAGCAAACGAGCTTGAAACACCTGTTTACGTTGCAGACATAGCGTTAAAATTTGACCCTAACACAAGATACGGAAATCTCGAAAAGATAGAGCAAAGAAGCGAAAAGGAGGTTTGGCCGAGCCACCCGAGAGGCGTGCGCATTGTAAACAATGTATTTGATTTCGTGCCAAACATTTATATTAATTCAATGATTACCGAATTTGGCATAATGCCGTATTCAGAGCTTCTTGAAAGGGTTAAAGAAGCGTATCCGTGGATTTTGAAAGTTTAATGCTAAGTGGTGAAATGCAGGATCCATATGCAGATTTTATCGACCTTAATTACAAACCACAGGAAAGCGACATGATATGTCTTTTTAGGATAGAGCCTGCAAAAGGCATTTCTATGAAAGAGGCCATAGGAAGAGTTGCTAGTGAAAGCAGCAACGGCACATGGGCCGAGCTCACAACCTTGAAGGAGCACATAAGAAAAATACGCGCAAGAGGCTACCAGATACAAGGAAACTATGTGAAAATAGCATACCCGTTGGTATTGTTCGAAAAAGGCAGCATACCACAACTCATAAGCTCTGTTGCAGGAAACGTCTTTGGCATGAAGGCGCTGAAAAACCTGAGGCTTGAGGATATAGAGTTTCCAAAAGAATACATAAAGAGTTTCAAGGGGCCGCAGTTCGGAATAGACGGCGTGTTCGGCAAAATATTCAAGATGAAAGAGAGGAGGCCTCTGCTGGCGCATGTGCCAAAGCCAAAAGTCGGCATGACAACGCAAGAGCACGCTGAAGTGGCAAAGAATGCGTGGCTTGGCGGCGTTGATTTGCTTAAAGACGATGAAAACCTGACGAGCCAGAGCTTCAACACATTTGAAAACAGAATGAAGCTTATGTTCAAATACAGGGATTACGCCGAAAAGGTTACCGGTGAGAAGAAGAGCTACCTTGCCAACATAACAGCCGAAACAAACGAGATGATAAGAAGGGCCAAGCTTGTCAAGGAGCTAGGCGGCGAGTACGTAATGGTTGACATACTTACTGCAGGCTGGGCAGCCTTGCAGACAGTCAGGGATGCCTGCGAAGACCTTGGCTTGGCGATACATGCGCACAGGGCGTTCCATGCCGCATTTACGCGCAACCCTAAGCACGGCATGTCCATGCTCGTTGTTGCCAAACTGGCAAGGCTCATAGGCGTAGACCAGATACATATAGGCACAGTAGTAGGCAAGCTGGAAGCCTCAAGAAAAGAGGTGACAGACATAGACAACGAAATAACTCTGACTAATGTCAAGCAGCATACCGACGTGCTTACAGAAAACTGGTACAACATAAAGCCTGTTGTGCCTGTGTCTTCGGGAGGCTTGCACCCTGGCCTTGTGCCTTATGTTCTTAAGCTTCTGGGCAACCAGATAGTAATACAAGCCGGCGGAGGCATAGACGGACATCCTAAAGGCGTAAAGGCAGGAGCAATGGCAATGAGGCAGGCAATAGATGCCACCCTAGAGGGCGAGAGCCTTGAAGATTACGCCAAGAACCACAAGGAACTTAAAGAAGCGCTAGACTACTGGGGCTACATGAAGCCGGTATAAAGTGAAGGAGATGCGGGTAAAGAACACTGATGTCGAGGCAGGCGCACATGTTGTGCTGATAAGCAGCAAAGACGCCGCTGAGCAGGGCATACATGCTGGCGACAGGGTGCTTATCAGGTCGAAAAGGAAGACAGAAGTGGCAATAGTAAACATAAGCGATGCCATACCAAAAGGTACAGTAAGCTTCACAAAAGACGTGCAGGAAGAGCTAAAGCTTAATGATGGGAGCGAAATAGAAATAGCTGAGATGCCGTTGCCAGAATCGCTTCTCGCAATAAAGAACAGGCTAAACGGCGTGCGCCTCGACTCCCAGACCGCATACGAAATAATAAAAGATACAGTAACCAAAAGGCTGGACAAGGACGAGATAACTGCCTTTCTTGTAAGCCTGCACATGTTTCCGCTCGACCTCGAAGAAGCTGCATATGTTTCTGATGCAATGGTCAAGACCGGAGAAACCTTGCAGCTTAACAAGAAGAGGATTTTTGACAAGCATTCCATAGGTGGCGTGCCGGGAGACAAAACATCCATGCTTGTAGTGCCGATAGTAGCAGCCGCAGGCTTGACAATTCCAAAGACCTCTTCCAGGGCAATAACATCAGCTGCAGGAACGGCTGACAGGGCAGAGGTGCTAATGCCGGTAAACCTTGATGTCAGCGAAGTGAAGAGGGTAGTAGAGAAGACTAACGGCTGCCTTGTCTGGGGCGGAGCCGTGCACTTGGCGCCTGCCGATGACATATTCATAAAGACAGAATACCAGTTTTCGATAGACCCGCTGATGCTTCCTTCCATAATCTCGAAGAAGAAGGCGGTAGGCTCGACAGACATGGTTCTGGATGTTCCGATAGGCTCCACAATGAAAATAAAAACTGAAAGCGAAGGAAGAATGCTTGTAAGGGATTTTGCAACGCTTGGCAAAAGGCTTGGAATAAACATAGAAGGCGCATTGACAAACGGCACGCAGCCCATAGGATATGCGGTTGGGGCGGCTGCAGAAGCAAAGGAAGCCCTTGCAATCATAACCAACAGAGGCAAAGCTATGGACTTGGTAGAAAAAGCTACCAGCATAGCGGGGATTTTGCTTGAAATGAGTGGCAAGAAGAACGGCAAGAAGCTTGCGAAAGACATAATAGCAAAAGGCTTAGCCGAAAAGAAGCTTAGACAGATAATAGAAGAGCAGGGAGGCGACCCAAAGGTCAAGCCTGGAGACATAGAAATAGGCGAGCACAGTGAAAGTGTAGCGGCAGGCCAAGACGGCCTAGTTCTCGGATTTGACAATTATGCCATAGCAAGCATCGTGAAATTGGCCGGCGCGCCTAATAACAAAAAGGCTGCAATGATTATAAACAAGAAGCTATTCGACACAGTAAAGAAAGGTGATACTCTTTTTACGGTTTATTCTGAAAGCGCGCCACTGCTAAAGAGCGCAATGAAGTATGCCAACGAAAACACGCCTGTAATAGTTGGAAGCGCAAACCGCATGCTTCTCAAGCATGTAAAGTTTGAAAGATTCATGCCCCAGTTCATACTCGAACGCTAAGTGGTTTTATGAAGTACTTGTTAGTGGTATTAGACGGCGCACCAGACAGGCCCAATCCGAAAATAGGCAATATGACGCCGCTAGAATATGCCAAAATGAAAAACCTGAACAGGTTTGCCTTAAAGTCAAAAGTAGGAATGATGTACAGCGTAGGAAAGAATATAGCACCAGAATCAGATGCTGCCGTATTCTCGATATTAAGCTATGATGTGAAGCATTATACCGGCAGGGGGCCTCTTGAAGGCGTTGGCAGCGGGGTAAAGGTTGATTCAAAAACTCTTGCACTGAGGGCAAACTTCGCCACAATAGACAAAAACAGAAGGATAATAGACAGGCGGGCCGGCAGGGATGTTACGCAAAAAGAAGCCAAGGAACTTGAAAAGGAAATAAACAGCATAGACCTTGGCTACAAAGGCGTCAGCTTCAAGTTTAAGGCGACAGTAGGCCACAGAGGAGCGCTTGCATTCTACTCGAAAAGAGCAAGGCTGTCTGCAAACATAACAAACGGCGATGTCGGCTATGTCAAAAAGGGCAACATATCAGTAGCAGTAAGCTCTGCTGGAAACGAACTGCCAAAGATAAAGCCGCTTGACAATTCTGAGAGTTCGAAATTTACCGCCGAATTACTAAATACTTTCATTGACAAAGTCGTAGAGAAACTGGCAAGCAGCAGAGTTAATGCGGAAAGGAGAAGGCAGGGCAGGCTTGAGGCAAACGTTTTGCTCATAAGGGACGCAGGCGTGGGCCTGCCAAAGGTAGAGCCCATAAACAAAAAATTTGGTATAAAATTTGCATTCATAACAGAAATGCCGGTTGAAACAGGAATAGCCAGCCTGCTTGGCATGAAGAAGATAAGCTCGGAAAGCGACGAGAAGCACAAGAACGACGCAATAGGCTATAAGAGGCTTGCGAGTCTCGTTTCAAAGAACGCGAATTCGTGCGACTTCATGTATGTCCACATAAAAGGGCCTGATGAGCCGGGGCATGACGGCGACGCAAAAGAGAAAAGCAGAAGGCTGAGCGCCATTGATGAGGGCTTTTTCGGCAATCTTAAACTGAACAGGCTTGGCAAGAACGTTGTGCTGTGCGTTACAGCAGATCATTCTACCCCGTGCACGCTAAAAGCGCATTCTGCAGACCCCATACCTGTAATGCTATACAGGGACGATTGCACAAAGCCAGATGGAAAGACTTTTGACGAAAGAATAGGCAGCAAAGGCTCTTTGGGTATGTTCATGGGCAAGCAGCTGGTGCAGAAGATAATACAGTTCAAATGCTAAACGATTGGTTGATATTCAGAGTTGATAAAATGGAAATAAAGGACATAAAGCTGAGGGTTATTCTTGACTCGAGAGGCAAGGAAACGCTTGCGGCGGAAGTGAGTGACAGCGAAGGCAACAAGGCAGAGGCGATGGCTCCGAGCGGGACAAGCAGAAGCGAATACGAGGCAATGCCTTTCCCGGAAAACAACGCGAAAAACGCAATAGATGCATTTGAAACATACAAAAGCAAGCTTATAGGAATGGAGCCGAGCAACCAGAAAGGAATAGACATGCTGCTTCATGAAATCGATGGCACTTCGAACTTCTCAAAGATAGGCGGTAATGCGTCAACAGCCATATCTGTTGCTGTCGCAAGGCTTGCAGCAATAGAGGCGGGAATGGAGCTGTATCAGTACATTTACGAAAATTTCACGAAGAATATGGGGATAGAAAAGAAAATACCTGGATTGCTTGGCAATGCAATTGGCGGAGGCGTGCATTCGAACAACAAGATGAGCATTCAGGAAGTGCTGCTCGCTACAAAAGATGGCAAAGTGCTAGAGAACGCAAAGACAAACATAGCAATACACGGCTCAATAGGCGATTACCTTAAGTCAAAAGACCTTGCAGTAGGACTAAACATAGAGAACGCCTGGAACACAAAGCTTGACGACGTGGCAGCGATAGAACTTGCAAGCGCGCAAGCCGGCTCGAAAAGCGCCTCTACAAAACTAGGTTTGGACTGCGCGGCAAGCGAGTTTTACAACAGCAACGCAAACACCTACTTGTTCGAACAAAGCATGAGCGCGTCAAGCGGCAAAAAGGAGCTGAGCAGAGACACGTATCTGCAAACAATTGAGCAAATAGCTGAAAAATACAACTTGGCATATCTTGAAGACCCGATGGACTCTAACGACATTGACGGATTTGCCGAAATAAACAGGAAGCTTGGAGGCAAAATGCTCATAGTAGGAGACGACCTTTATGCCACAAACAAGGAAAGGCTGGCAAAGGGGATAAGCAAAAAAGCGACTAATGCAATTCTAATAAAAGTAAACCAAGTTGGCACGCTCACAGATGTCTTCGACACGGTAGAGCTTGCACACAAAAACAACATCCAAACAATAGTCTCGCACAGAAGCGGCGAAACTACAGATCCGTTCATGGCGCACCTGGGTGTTGCATTCGGGTCGGCTTACATAAAGTGCGGCATACTTGGCGGAGAGAGAATAGCAAAGATAAACGAACTTGCAAGAATAGAAAGCATTGAAAAGTCAAGAAAGAGTTAAGCGACGTTCTGGCAAAAGACAATAACAAGATTCCAGATCTTGCATCGCCGGAAGTTACAGGTTTACGAGAGAATCGGCACAAGATAGGTTTATAAGTGTGAAGACGCTTATGTCATTTGGTGACTTGATGATAGACGCCATTGTTACCGCTATGGAAAGCGATTCAGTAGTAGCCACGCCAACTGAAGACGCAGATCTTTCGAAGCTCGTTGGCCACAAAGCCGTATACACCGATACCGGAAACAAAGACTGGCAAGGAAAGGTAGTGGCAGTAGAGGAGCCTGGTGTTGTAGTAAAGTTTTCTAATTTCCCTACGGGCATAGGACAGGGCCAGATGCTCCAAATAGAGGACTAAACAAGAAACAGAGACTTGCATGTCGCTCTTGGGATCCCTTTTTCCGAAGAAGCTCTACGCGACAGAAGACTTGGGAAACAAGCTAGAAGTCTTTGACACAGGCTCTGAGCTCGTATTCAAGTTCAACGGAATAACATATTCCAAGCTCAGCAAGGAATCTGTGTTCACCCACCAATACTGGGATTATTTTCTTCCGGCTGCGTATTTATTCAAAAATCCAAGCGTGCTTATCATAGGCTTGGGAAGCGGCACGATTCCATACCAGATGCAAAAGCTGCTAGGCCAAGGCATTAGCATAGACGCAGTTGAAAACAGCGAAAAGATAAAGGAAATCGCTGAAAAGTTTCTGCCTGAGAAGCTCAATGCTAAGCTGATTGTTGCTGACGGCGCGGACTTTGTCAGGAAGTCCCCGAAAAGCCATTACGACATAGTCATACTTGACGCCTATTTCAATGAGCGCATACCAGAACAGTTCCTAACAAGCGAGTTTGTCGAAAGCGCATATAACGCGTTGAAGCCCAGCGGCGTTCTGCTTGTAAATTTTGCAATGACATTCATGGGAGCCCTAAATTATGCAAGATATGTGAGCAAGCTCAAGACGCGATTCAAAGTATATAGGGTACACACGGCCATTACCGAAGGCAACATAATAATATTGTGCTCAAAATTGCTAGACGATTATGAAATCAACAAAAGAATAAAGGAGGCAATGCCTTCTAATGCAGATACCTTGCCATTGATAAGAAACTATGAAAGCATGAAGGAAGAATAACAAAAAGCAAAGCAAAACAAAAACAAACAGCAGTTTTCAGTGTTTCTTGTTTTTCTTGTCGTAGTCGAGCCAGCTGGCATAAGTTGCGCGGTCCTTTTTCTGAAGCCTTGCTAGGACTTCTTTCCTTATATCTCTGCTTTCGACAGTGTCCTTCGCGGCGAAGACGCTTGCAACCTCTCCAGCAATCTGCTTAGCAAGCTCGTTGGAGCCGCCCGCCTTCACTATTGCGTTTACTATTTTCTCGGATTTGAATTCCTCCACGGTGCCGTCCGCCTTCTTTACTTTTGTCATGCAATCCCCCTAAACCTGCATACAACAGCTTACCTTAAAAACGTAACTGAAAATAGCAAATAAGCAGGTATACGCTTTAAAATTCATAGCAGCATAACTTAAGACATGGAAGGCGAAGTGATCAAGCTGTACATATATGACACGGGAGTAAGCCTGCCGCGGGAGCTAATAAGAAGCATGTACAAAAATCAGGAGGATTTCTCGAAAATAGAGTATAACACGCCTACGCCTGAAGAAATTCCGCAATTCACGCTTCCTACAGTGTTTAACCTGAGAAGCACAGAACAAACAGTGGCAAATACAAAATTAAATGTCAGAATACAGGTTGCAATATACGAGATAGGCACTGTTTCGATTCGCATAATATTCCCGTTGGAGCACGCAACCGAAGAAATGCTGGCAGAGCTTGCTTTTAGCGACAAAATAGAGTCGTTTTCTAAGCAGCTCGCCGAAAAGACTAAAGCAAGGGTAGAGGCCGAAATAAGGAAGCAGATAGAAGTGAAGGAGGAGCAGCTGATGGAAATGTACAATTTCTACTTTATCAACGACACCAAGGATCAGGCAATGAAAAACAAAAGCCTTATCGCTGGGCTTCTTGTAAACGAGCCTGACGCTTCGAAGATGGATAGCAACTACATAAGCGACGTGCTGAGCAAGAGCATATCGTATTACAATGACGATGTGTTCTTTGTGGGCTGGGAGGGCGCCGTGCTTGTCGATCTGCTCAAGAGCATAGATTACGAGCTGCTCATGGCTGAGATAGCAAACATACAGCTGCTCAAGCTAAGGATATACAAGCAGATGACATCTAGCATGCTCCTTGCTACAAGCAAAAGCGTCGAAGAGCTTGACAGGCAGGGATTCTTCACAAGAATATTCAGCAACAAGGCAATAGCAATGCACACAAGGCTGAGCCTGTTCTCTGACAATTTGAACGAAATGCTAAACAGGATAGACAATACTGTGTTTGGACTTGGAGAATGGTACTTGTCAAGAATCTATGCCCTTTTCTCAAGCGTATTCAGGCTTGATGAGCTAAGGAAGACAGTAGAGCAGGATGCGGCAAAGATATCTGCAAGAAGCAGCATAATAAACGGCAAAATAGCAGAAAAGAGGAACGATGAGCTTGAGCTCATAGTAATCCTGCTCATTGTCCTAGAAGTAATCCTTGAAACGGCGTATTTGGTAAAGTAGCTACATCAGGGCGTTTTTCAAAGAATGGCAGCACGAACAGTTGCTGTCGCTCAGGTCAGCGTTTTTAACAACATTTTGAAGAAGCTTTTTCACGTTCTCTACGTTTTCGTTCATTACCTTTTCAACCTCCTCTGCGTTGACAGGAATTTCTGCAAAAACGTCATAATCTGTTATCATGCCTATAGTTGCGTAGCATATTTCGGCCTCGCAGGCAAGATTGACTTCTGGGACAAGTGTCATGCCTATTATGTCAGCCTTGAACACGTCATGCCAAATTTTGCTCTCTGCACGGGTAGAAAATCTTGGCCCTTCTATGCACAAATAAGTTCCCTTTTCGTGAATGCCTATTCCTAAAGCATGCGCTTCCTTTATCACAGCATTCCTCAAATTGTCGCAGAAAGGATCTGCCATTGAAACGTGCGCCACCACTGGTCCGTCGAAAAAAGTGTACTCGCGCTTGCCTTTTGTCATGTCTATGAACTGGTCTGGCACGACCAACTCACCTGGCTTCATGCCCATGTTCAGACTGCCTACTGCTGAAACACCAATAAGCCTTTTAACGCCAAGTTGCTGCATAGCCCATATGTTGGCTCGGTAGTTGACCTTGTGCGGAGGTATCCTGTGGCCTCGACCGTGCCTTGAAAGAAAGGCCACGCTTCTGCCAAACATCGTGCCAAGAATCAGGTTGTCGCTCGGCGCTCCGTATGGCGTATATGCCTTTATTTCCCTCTGGTCTTCAAGAAAAGATGGGTCATAGAGCCCTGAGCCGCCTATTATGCCTATATCAGCTTTCTCTTTCTGTTCAAGCATGATTTGATTTACAATAGAAAATTTAAATTGCTATCTAGGCAGATTTTTATTAGTATTAAAATTTTCTGACAGTTTCTACAATACGCTCACCAAAGCTCTTCTTTCTGGCTATCTCTTTTAAATAACCGGCATACTCCGGCCCATTTAAGTTTTCTATTACATTCATATTTGCGATCGTCTCTAAGGAGATAAGTTTTTCCCAATCCAAGTCTTCGGAAAATAAGTAGGTAAGAAACACGACCTGCGCTTCCTTGGGAATTCTGCCAAAGAACTCTTTAAAGTGCTTATCATAAAAAATGTCTTTCTTAAGCTGTTTATTAATCTCATCTTGAATTTCTTCTGCACGTTCGGGATGTTTGCTCGATAAAACAGTGAGCAGACTTTTTACATCAGACTCCAAGTTCAAGTCGGTCAAACTAAAAAGCACAGCTTCAGATTTAGTTTTGGGCATTATGACACCCAAAAATAATTAATTTTAGGTGTTATTTAAACATTGACTTTTTGCTCAGTTCAATTTCTCAACTTCAGAGAGCTCTGTTCTTTTTTGAGTTTCGTGGTTCAAGCCGTAGCGCTTTGCCTTCTCTATGTCGACGTGCCTCTTCTTTGCAAAACTTTCTATAAGCTTGAGAACTAGCAAGCCGCCGAGCGTTATCGTGCTTGTTACTCCTATCCTTGCTATAGGATTGTTCCTCTTGCTTTCTGTTTTTGCGTCGCGAAGCGCCATCTTTGCCAGGTGCCTGTAGCTCGCATAATATACTGCAAGCTGCGCCTGGGTCAACTGCAGATTTGAAAAGCCCCTGCTCTTTATCATGCCCATAGGCACGTTCTGCATAGGGGTAATAGTGAATTCGAAAGGCCTGCCGTCGACATACGAATTGCTGAGCTGGTTTATCAAAGCGACTGTATCCCAATTGTCGTCGTCTGTTTCTTCCGACTGGCCAACTTGCACAGTGTATGCAGGGCGCCACCAGTACTTGTTGAAGTTCTTTGTGCCGAGCCAGACTATGTCCTTCCATGTGCCATCAGGGCCTATCCTAAGAGGCAGTGTCTTGTTGGGCATGTGCCTCAAGGCCAGCCTGTCGCTTCCTGTTTCAACGCCCACTTGCACACCTATCCAATTGTCAGGGCCTGCCTTTAGTATTTTAGACAGCTTTTCGATAAGCTCTGGGTATGCTGCTGGTATTGACACGCGAGCGTGAGTCGGATTTGCCCTTGTAACCCCTGGCGTGGACATTACTCCCTGGAAAAGCTCAGTCAGCGCCTCTTCGTTTGGCTCGAACTTCGCGTTGAGCTTCTTGTATCCGAAAATCTCGTCACTGTGGAGCCACGCGTTTGTTATGCCTCCTGCAACGTTTACCGATATCTCCCTTTGCACCTTGTCAACAGGGTAGTACCTTAGCGGTCTGAGCGTAACTTCGCAGAAATCGCATCCTATTCCGCAGCCCCTCATTACTTCGGTAAGGCCCATTATAGAAGGCCTGACAATATCAGGAATCTCTTCTATTGGCGGGGCCGTCCTGTAGATCTGCTTCCTGACCAGGAACCTGCTATGAGGCACAAATGTCCTCCTGAAGTTGTCATCTATGAACAAATAGCCGTTGAAGAATTCGTCGCTGTTGAAGTTGCCTGTTGCAACCTGCTCGAACAGGTCAGCGGCTATGTCGTCGGCTTCGCCTTGGAATGCATAGTCTATGCCCTCCCTTTCCAATTCCTCTGGCCTCACTGTGAAATCCCATACTCCGGGTCCGCCTACAAGAAGCTTTGCCTTCTTGCCTTTTCTAGCTGCGTTTATCCTTCTTATCAGCTTCTCCCATTCTATGTACACCCAAGGCTTGCCCTTGAGCCCCAAGAGCACAGTATAAGACATGGTAAGCGGCCCAAGGCCCAAAGGATCCATTGTCGAAACGCCTATTACTTCAGTATCATCGGTAATGAACTTTTCTATGTAATCCTGGTGCGCTACAACCACGTCGTTTCTGCTGAACCTTTTCAGCAAAGCAGCTTCAAGCTTCCTTACGGCATATGGCGCGTATTTTGCCTCGCCGTTTGGAAGCGCTGGGTAGGTCTTTCCTTTCAAGAAATAGTATATTGGACTTGGCACTGCGTCTGGCGCGCTTGGAAGAAACTGCAGCAACGGAAAGTTCCTGAACGGCGCCGTAAGAGAGGTATCTGAAATTAGCACGAATTTGGCCATTAACCCACTGAGCGACTTTACGAAGTTAGCCTATCAAGCAAGGTTATAACTGAGTGTTAAAAAATACTTAAGCACAAAATATTTAAATAACTATTCGCTGGGCTTTTTCTTGTCTGCAGGCTTTGCCTTGGCGGCGCTCGCTTGGGGCTTTGCCTCCTTCTTTTCGCCCTTTGCGTTTGCCTCGCCTTCGCCACTTTTTGCGGCCTCGTGCTGCTTATACACGTCAACTATTGTCTTTCCTTCCTTGTTCTCTATGCTCAGCCTCAGCTTCTTAGGGTTCTTTACAAAGTGCATGAGCAGGTGCTTGTTGAGCGTGCTTGTCAGCTTGACCTGATCCTCGCTTATCTTGAGCCTTTTTGCAACCTCGCGCTTCACTATCTTGCTTGCGCGGATTCTCCTGTTTTGCAAATGCACTGGCCTAAGCTTCTTAGTCGTGTCTATCGTTAGCAAAGTTGTCAAAAAATCACCTGGTAGCTATTTTAAGCTTCTTGTGCCGCCAATCTCGCTGGAACTTGTTGCTCAGTATGCGCCTGTGAGTTCTTAGCAGGGCAAGCACAGGTATTCTCCTGTTTCTCTTTAGCTGCTTGCCTAGCATCAGCTTTTTCTTTAAGCTTTTTTTGCTCATATGATCACTTGTGCTTTATTTGAATAGAAGGCTCGGGCCTTGCTGTAAGCTGCACCAGAAGCTGCTTAAGCTGCGAGTCGCTGACTTTTCCCCTTATCTTGTTGCTTTGGACAAGGCCTATTAGCAAGTCGAGCAGCTGGCTGTAAAGCTCTGGGTTTGCTATCCGCACGTTCATCAGCCTCTCATACGCATTTGGCTCAAGGACCTGCCTGAGTATTTTCTTCTTCTGCTCCTCTATCTGCAGCGCCCTGTAGCGCCTCTCCAGCTCCTTCCTTGCTGTTGCATCCTCGTCTTCCTGGCCGTTTTCCTCAGGCTCTTCTTCTGCTATAGGATCACCTGCCAGAAAGTTCGTTAGCTGCTTTGTCGAGCAGGGACTTGCCCTTTGCTGTAATCACGCGGCCCTTCTTAGTCTTTGCCACATAGCCCAGCTTTTCGAGCGATGCAAGTGAATCTGATATTATGCTGCCGCTAGCTTTGTAGTGGTGGTGCCTTACTATGCTCCTATGCCTCTTCCTGTTGCCGAAATAGGTTCTGAGCCTCGAAACGCGCACTGGGCCGTGCAGGTAAAGCTGCCTTAGAATCGCAGCTGAGCGCACGAACCAGAAATTCTCCTGCTCTGGTACTCTCTCCTTTCCTGCCCCGCTCTTCACAAAGTCAACATACCTTGGTTTTTGCAGATTCTGCTGCTGCAGCTTCTCTGCCACAAGCTCTACAAGCTTCTGTGAACCAACCTCGTTTACGCTAGACATTTTTGCACCTGAAAGCAACAATTATAAGCATATTATTGAAAAGAATATTTATATAAGCATTTTTTCAACACCGTAGTTGTAGTTGAAAAGCAAACGTGGTAAAATGCCGATAAGCATAATAGAGGATACGCCTAAAAGCCTTGTTGTGGAATTCCAGGGAATAGACCGCGGAATCGCTGAAGCAATAGCAGACAAGCTGCAAAACGCCGAAGGAATAGACTTTGCAGGAGTAGAGAAAGAGCACCCAGAAATAGGCAACCCTAGGCTTGTGGTAAAGGCGAGCAAGAATCCAAAGGCGCTCGTATCAAAAGCAATAGACGAGATACTCGAAGAGGTAGAGCAGCTCAAGGTGCAAATGCCGAAGAAGTGAAAAGCAGATGAAGCAGGGCGTGCGCATACTTGCGCTTGATGATTCAAGCTTTTCAAAAAAAGACAAGACCGCACGCGTCTTCGGGCTAATTGCAAGAAATGAAGAGATAGAGGGCGCTGTTTCCTTTTTTGTCGCTGTAG
>ERZ1669250.459-NODE-459-length-18630-cov-6.528075_pt1 | contig 18630 bp, 19 predicted proteins | sample MGYA00579295_ERZ1669250 | MGnify/ENA primary metagenome ERZ1669250 (study PRJEB41166, sample SAMN08046056) | hot springs metagenome | biome: hot spring; feature: acid hot spring; material: thermophilic sediment; isolation source: thermophilic sediment from acid...
GCGGGTTGCCGCGGCGGCGCAGGATCATCCGGCGGCAATCCCCGGTGCAGGTCCGATGAACGGGGTTTACCCGCGGGTTACTGGCCCCCGCGTGTAGCCGGTTTCGGGTTCAGGGGACGGCTGGCCCCCCGGCCCTACCCGCGCCCCTGGATTAAAGGCCGCGCGCCCGATATTTATCGGTTCCTCGATGATTGACATCAAGGTGGCGCATGTATTGCACACATCTGATGTGGATGGCCACCCGCAGTATCTACACCTGCGATACTCCGGTGGCGCGCCGATTTCATGTGCCGCTGCCCTCGAGAGCGCCAGCGCGGACCTGAACATTATCTCCTTAGCGCCCGGGCTTTTCGCTTCAATCTCCCTCAGAAAGGACTTCACGCGGACGCGGATACCATACTTCCTGTAGGGGCAGTCGCAGCCGTAGAATGGCAGCTCGCGCGCCTTAGCGTACTCGAGAACCTCTTCCTCGTAGAGCTCAACCAGCGGTTGCACCCTTCTGACCCTTCCCTCGGGATTTGGCTTCGGCCCCGGATGCATCCATCCTATCCTCTTGAGGTCGCCCTCCAGCATGCCGATGATGAACGTCTGCAGGAAATCATCCATGTGGTGGCCGGTCGCCACGACGTCAACCCCTGCCTCCTTGGCAAGCACGTCGATTGCGCGGCGACGCAGCGGGCCGCAGATGGCACATGCAGAAGATGAGCCACGTGAACGGTTCACCAGTTCCGCCAGCGTGTAGCCGAAGAGCTCCTGAAAGGAGATCGAGCGCACCTCGATCCCAAGTTCCCTGGAGTACTCCTCCGCCAGCACGTGCGACATCTCCACGTGACCTCCGATTCCCTCGTGGACCACGAGCGCCACAAGTTCTGACCCGTGGCGTGGCGCCATCCTGTGAAGTATGTCGAGCAGCGACATGCTATCCTTACCTCCCGAGACGGCGATCCCTATTCTCTCCCTTGGTCTGAGCATCTCATACTTGGAGATGGTCCTCGCTACCTTGCGCTCCACATAGGATATGTAGTGCCTGTCGCAGAGCTGGCGACCGGAGCGCTTTATCAGGTGCGTTGGAGGGTTACCACATAGGTCACAGTGTTCCACATGAAAACGGGGATGGGCCGACGTATTTGGCCATTTTTCCGATTTCCCAGCAAAGGGCGATCTTCGGGCGTATGGCGGGCCAATCCTGCCTAGGAATAGTCATGCGTGCAAGATCTGATGGGCGGAATCCCTCCGGACCATCTGCTGAGGGGCGTGAGCGCGAAAATCCCGAGGTATTTGCGACCATGAAGGACCGGGATTCTTTGCGACTAGGCAAAATCGGTCAGGCGTGCCTGTCTCTCCTTAGTCACCAACCTGTCGATGGTTATAGATGCGGATGGACCGCAGATTCCATCCACCGCGTCCGACAGCGCGCGGAGCGATTCCAAGTCCGGCTCCTCGGCGGTGGATCTGAGCCGCCCTCCACAGTAAGGACAGAGGCCCGTCATGGTGGGTCTGCGGAATTTCCTGCCGCATGACTCGCATACGACCTCCGGCGACGCGTAGAGCCTGATGAGATCTTCCAGCGCATTCCTCACCTCAATGCACACCTCCTTGGAACTCTTGGCGCCCAGCGATGATAGAATTGACAAGTTGCGCTCCAGAACGCGCTGGAGGACTGCGCGCGCTTCTGCACTTGTGGCCCCTGACGTCATGCCCGACTCCGCGAGGACTAGGTTCGGAATCTGCACCTCCTCGCCGCTCGATTCGCAGCCGACCAGCGCCGTAGGAACACCCCAGCGGCATCTAACTGCCCTTGCTCTGGCCAGCTCGTACGACGCGTTCCATGCCAAGTCCTGCGGCAATATCAGCGAGACGACGCCGTGTGGTAGAGACCCGCCGGAGAACCCCACAGGTGCGTCGACGAATCCCGACACCTTGGCCACATGGCCCACGTTGCCGCCCTTCTCCAGCACGATCACGTCCCGGCCCTTTAGGTCGCGATAGCTAGATAACTCGTAGGGCGGGCTGCGCGAGAATATCTTGGACGACACTTCGTCGACGAACCTGCTGATTTCGAATAGCGCCCGGGCGGATTTGAAGGGCAGCATTAGGGAACAACCGTCGACGCTCCTAGCCCTCAAGAGTACCGCGGCGGCGCGGGTCGTGCCGTCGCAGTGAACCCTCAGGCCATATCTGGAGCGCAGGAGCCCCTTCATCAGGTCCTCGTGCGCGCCGCCGGGGAATTCCGCCTCGCCGATGAGCCCCTCGGCTCTCCTGAAGCGGGAGATCTCCTTCGAGAAACTTATGCGAAAGCGCCTCGTGCTTACGGTGGGTGTACCGCATCTCTCACAGATCTCCGACTTGGTGACGCTCCTGCAAGAGGGGCACATTCTCGCGGGCTCCGTGATGGCGCCGCATGATGGGCATCTAGTGGAATAGGTGACTGTGCCGCACACGGGGCAGACGCGAACGTTCAGATCCACGTACTCGTCCTCTACGGCTGGAAATAACACGTGCGCGCCGGTGGACGGATTAACGGGATACGCGCCGGGGCGAATGCGGACCATGGTAAGCCCCCCGGAGATCCTCGGCAGTAACTTGTCCGAGCAGTCGAGCGCGAGGGCGCCGAGGGATCTGGGCCCATCCGGGCCCATTTCCGGTCCTGGGAGGCCCCTCAGCATCAAGGCCCGCCTTCTAGCCACCGTACCTGAGACCAGCTCGACGATGTCCCCCGAGCCTATCAAATAGTTCACAGCCTTCGGGAGTTCACTGCTGAAAAATACCGCCCCATCCACGCCCAGATCCACGCATGACACGGAGAAGGAGCTGCCTGGAAGCGACATGCGAATAATTGCGCTGGAATCGCGCCTGAGGACCCTGCATAGGAACGATGCCAAGGCGTGCCCATCGTGCGCATCCGGCTCCAGCCTGAACTTCAGCGATCTGAGGAGGGCGCCCAGCGCGGCGCGGTCGAATCCCCCGCAGACCAAGAGCAGGCTCCTAGACACTTCCTCGATGTAGCCGGGATCGGCCGTCCATTCGGCTTTAATTCCATCCGCAAGCGCGTTCATGAGATACACGAAGCGCATCAAAGCGCGCCTGGAGATGCCCCGTGAGGGCGCCGAGACGTGAACCGTGAGGGCGCCGTCGCGGACGTCCACGCCGGTCAACGTGGCGCGCGGATCGACCGAGAACCCCGATGATATGAGCAGCGCTGAATGGGCGTATTCCAGGGGGGTCAGGGAGCCCTCGAGCACCATTCTGACGAGCTCCGCCGCCACGCCCTCGGGCGGGAGGCCGAGGACGCCCCTGGCCCGAAATGGCAACATATCCGCGGCGGACTCATATATCGTGGGAATCAGGGGCGCGGCTGGATCCAGCCTACTCCTGAGCTCCAGGGCGTCCTCCGAAATCTCAGGCGGCATCATCAGGTCCTTCTGCGCCTGGCTGCCTCCAGAAGCGCCTTCAGCTCGTCCACGCCCATGGACTCAAATGCCGTCCCGAGCACTATTCCATCGGCTCCCGCGGAAGTGACCGCCGATACCGCCTCAGGGGTTCTCAGGCCGCCACCGACCATCAGGAATCCCTCATACGCGGAGCGCGCGGCCGCCACCGACTTCGGATCCACATGCCGCGAGGATCCGGAGCCGCCCTCCAGGTACAGGAACCTCATGCCGATCATACCGGCGGCCATAGCATACATCGCCACCAGCTCGGGCTTGCCGGGCGGCAGCTCGCGTGCCCTGCCCACATGTGAGACCGCGGTATCCCCGTGCAGGATCAGATACGCCGTCGGTATGGCCTCCAGCCCGTACTTCCTCACGAGCGGAGCTCCCAGTACCTGCGCGCCGATTATGTAGTATGGATCCTCGGAGTTCAGCAATGATGTGAAGAGCACGGCATCGGCCTTCGGCGTCAGGCCGTTGACGTTCCCGGGGAAGAGTATCACTGGAGCTTTGGAGAGGGATCTTATGTTTCCGATTGCTTCGTCCAAGGAATCCCGGTCCACGAACGTGGAGCCGCCAACTAGGAAGGCATCGACGCCGGCCTCCGCCGCCATCCTTGCGGCGCGCGCGCCGATTCCGGGCTTGGCTGGGTCAACAAGCCCGAAGACGACTACGCGCCCCTCCTCCTTCGCCCCTAACAGACGCTTCTCCACGTTCACTTGATATCTCCCCTGTAGAATGCGTCAACGAACATATTGTAGACGTCTATCGGCTCCTTATGCTGCACGCTTTCGCCGCCCGCCTCCATCCTCAACCCGCATTGGCCGCACACCACGGTGTAGTTGATCCCGTTCTCGTCCTCCTTCTTGATTATCCTGACGGAGTCGCTGCCGCATCTGGGGCACTTGAAGAACCTGGGAAGCGTGCGATGCGGCTTCCTTATGACGCGCCTTCTCCTTCTCCCCAACCCGTAGACCACGCGCAGCTGAGGGATATAATCGTGTCGCGGCTGAAATCAAGTCAAATTTATTAGGTGGACTGGACACGGGCGTCTGCAGTGACTCTCATACCGGACAGGGAGCGGGAATACATACGGGATATCTTCAAGGAGAGGTTGAAGGGCCCCGTTGTGCTCGAGGCATTCCTAACGGGGGACGATAGCTGCGCCTACTGCAACGAGATGCTGGTTCTGATGAAGGAGCTGGCGGAGCTAGGGCCAAACGGGCTCATCACGTACTCCGTGCACTACCGTGAGAGCGAACCGGAGGTCTTCGAGGCGAATAGGATCCTGGGTCCTCCGACGTTGAGGGTACGCTCCCCGGATGCGCCGTATTACATGATGTTCTCGGGGATGCCGGCTGGTTACGAGTTCGGGGCTCTCATAGAAGATATATTAGATGCGTCTAAGGGGTCCCCCAGACTCTCACCTACGACGATAGAGAAGCTCAGGGCGCTGGACAAGGATATGGAGATCTGGGTTTTCGTGACCCCCACTTGCCCCTACTGCCCACGCGCGGTCAGAATGGCCCACATGTTCGCCATGGCGAATCCAAGGATAAGGGGCATCATGGTGGAGGCCATGGAATTCCCGTCCTTGGCCGAGAAATACGAGGTCATGTCGGTACCGCACATAGTGATAAACGACTCGTACACGTTCATTGGCGCGCTGCCGGAGCCCATGTTCTTGGAGCATGTGATGAGAGCTGCGAGCGGCGAGACCGCGTACGAGGTCACGGAAGAGGGCGTTAGCCCTGTAAAATGACATGACCACTTCTATAATTTCTATAAGTACCATATCAGGAACCCATCTTCCTTGAATTTCTGCGCCGTACCTTCAGGGACCGAGTCCTTACGGCCTGGAGATCTCTATCTCTATGAACGACACTGGGTCGTTACCTCCATCTACATCCTCGCTCCCCACGCCCACGCGCTCCACCTTGAGCCCGGAGAGGAACCCCGACTTCAGCAGGTTCACGACGTCCACGGCGCTGCTTATGGATCTACCCCGCGCCCTGAGCAGGAGCTTCCTGTGCCCTGAGTTGAACGCGGTCACGCATGCCGTCACGTAGTTCATGACGGGTTTCTTGGTGCTCACTATTATGAGCGCGGATTCCTCCATTGCAGGCTATCAGCGGCGCTCAAGCGCTATTTAGGTATGACGGGTGGCCGAATTTTTGGCGCGAGGATGAGCTCTAGGGTGTGTTCGTGAGGTGGCGCCCGCGGCACCTCCTGAGCCAGGGATACTGGGCGTATTTTCCACCTTACAAAGTTTCAAGCGCGGCCCAACGCCGCAGCCCACTCATATTATGGCAAGCACAACGTATCCGGCAATCGCGAACGCGACCGCGACCAGAACTGTGGCCTTAGCTATCCTTATGGATCTAGACGTGATGTCCCTCGAAGTGCCGAGGAACCCTGCCCCGGCAAACTTCACATGCACAGTGAACTCCTTCGCGCCGGATTCGCCGCAGGGACCCAGCCGCTCAAGCGCCTCCTGGACCACGCCTTCTATGACTTCCATCAGGCCGTCCTCGACCTCCCCCAGGGCGGAGTATCCGCGACGTGCGTCAGATATGCCTGTAGTCTCGTGCGTATCGGTTGTACATAATATGTAGTCGCTGAATCCCGCCGACCTCAGCCTCTCGCCGAGCTTCTCGCGGAATCCAGGAACTGCATTGTTTGAGTCCGCCACTATCATTGCAAGCCTGCGGCCGACGTCGTCTTCGAGCACGATCGCCGCGACGCCAGCCGATCCTATATCGGGCCATATGACGCCGGGACGACTTGCGCACCCGCGCTTGACCATCCTGCTGCCGGGCGGTCCTTTCCTGAGCACCTCCTCCGCGAGCGACAGAAGCTCCGCCACTTCCTCCTCCCCGGGATCCGGACCCAGGCTGTTGTGCGCATCGGCCAATATCACCTTAACCCCGTACTTCTTCCCCAGCTCCTCCGCGCGCTCCACGACCGCATCGCCATAGTCCTCCAGACCATCCACCGGCTCGACTATGAGAAGGAGCGCTGAGCTGCCTATCCAGATCCCCCTGAGGCGAACGTGGCGCCCCGCGGCCGTCACGACCGTGCTGAGGGATCCTCCCTCGAAGCCTCCGTCGAGGGCGGCGAGCGCCATCCCAGAGGTGAACTTCCTGGTGTCGGAGCCTGACGCCAGGTTACGGTTGTGATCCACCGCGCCATGCAGGACCGCGCCGCACATGTTACGCCGCAGCTCGCCGGCGAGCCTTCCCGGCACGTTGTAGCTTCCCACGGGCCTGAAGGGACCGGGATGCACGTACGGCACGGCCAATACGAACTTGGACGTCCTGACGAGGTAACCGCGAGCCGGACCATCATCCCCCAGCTCGGACATCAGGGACTCCAGAGGGTCGCCGTTCGAGCCGGACCACGCCTCCAGGAACGCGCTCAGCATTGCGAGGCCGCTCACACGGCCGCGCTCCAGCAGAGCCAGCGATGCGCCCGCGACGGCCAGCAGGGGGAAGCCGAGCGACATGGGGAGCACGCTCTCAAGGCCGATCCTCTGGACATCCAGTATCAGGTTGTAAAGCGGCGCCAGCGCCGTCGACAGCAAGGCCGACAGCGCGCGGGGGTTCCTCGGCGAGAACACGGCGCCTATCACGTATGCTCTGACGGCCCAGAAGGGAAAGACGCTGTAGACCGCGAGGGATGGTTTGCCCAGGACAGCAGCGGGTATGAGCACGACTATCCACGCTATGTTGGATGCGGTGTACGCTGTCGAGAGGCGGCGGATGCTTATGAACTGATACCCCCTGCCCCACGCGAACTCCAGGGCAAAGGCCTCCGCCGCGAACACCGCGATACCACCCAGCGCTATCAGGATGCCGAGCGACGGCCCCTCACGCATCGCGAGCGAGTAGGCCATGAGATACGCGACCAAGGAGGTCAGGAGCGCCAGCGCCACCGATGTCGGACCGCGGAGGGATAATGAGAGGACGCGCGACTTTGATGTGAAATAGGTGGTGTGCTTCTGCTCAGCGTTCAACGCGGATCGCGCCGATCATATTACCAGTATAGCAATGGATGCCACTATGAGGCCTATCGACAGCGCTATTATAAGCTCCGGCCTAACCTTGATCTTCGACGTGTCCTCCTCGTAGAACACCATCAGGCCCGCGCTGGACGCCGGCATCGGCGCCTGCCTGCGCCGTTTGCTCACGTCACCGGGATTCCATGGCTTCTATAAACGCTTTCCCGGCAAAGTTTTATTCCCGGTCGACGATCGCGGCCGCAGCATGCCAGAACCAGGGGATTTCGCCAAGGCGAGCTATGAGCGCGTACTGGAGCTCCTGAGGGAGCATCACGAGTGGTTCTCCAGGAGCATACCGCTCATAGCATCGGAGAACGTTCCCAGTCCGGCAGTCCGCGAGGCCGTGGTGAGCGACCTGGGCAACAGATACGCGGAGTAGGCGGCGCGAGATCCACGCCGCCTCCGCAGGGCTGGCCCGGTGAGAGGCTCTACGCGGGCTGCAGGTACATAGACCAGGTGGAGCTAATAGCAGTGGATCTAGCCAAGAGGCTCTTCCGCGCGGAGTTCGCGGACGTGCGGCCGATAGCGGGCGTCACGGCAAATCTCTCAGTTTACACCGCGTTTACAGAGCCGGGTGACGTCATGCTCTCGCTGGCAATACCGAACGGCGGGCACATAACATATGGGCCCAAGAGGGTGGGCGGCACCGCGGGCCGCGTCAGGGGACTCGATGTTGAGTATCTCCCATTCGACGAGGAATCGATGAACGTGGACGTGGACGCCGCGCGCAGGAAGATCGAGAAGTTGACGGCCGAGGGCAGGAAGCCGAGGATCGTCGTGTTCGGCGGCTCGCTCTTCCTGTTCCCGCACCCGGTGCGGGAGCTTTCCGATTATCTCAGGTCAATGGACATAAAAGTCGCCTATGATGGAGCGCACGTGCTCGGCCTGATAGCAGGCGGCGAGTTCCAGGATCCACTCAGGGAGGGGGCCGACGTGATGATGGGGAGCACCCACAAGACGCTCCCAGGGCCTCAGGGAGGGGTCGTGCTCTCGTGGGAGAGATATGCCGACCAGATAAAACAGGCGGTGTTCCCCAGCAACGTGTCGAACCATCACCTGCATCACGTGGCCGGCAAGGCGGTGGCATTCGCGGAGATGCTGGCGTTCGGCAGGGAGTACGCGTCACAGGTTGTCAGAAACGCCAGAAGACTGGCCGAGGAGCTGGCGTCCAGAGGATTCAAGGTCCTCGGGGAGGCCAAGGGCTACACTAGATCCCACCAGGTGGTGCTGGACGTGACGCGCAATGGCGGTGGGATGTCGGTCGAGAAGAGGCTCGAGGACAGCAACATCATAGTCAACCGTAATCTGTTGCCATACGATCTGAGGGAGGGAAGGTCCTACAAGGACCCAGGCGGCATAAGGATCGGGGTCCAGGAGGTGACGCGGCTCGGCATGAAGGAGGGTGAAATGGCGGACGTGGCTGAGTTCATCGCCCGGGTGATAATCAGAAACGAGCCACCGGAGCGCGTGGCCGCGGACGTGGCTGAGTTCAGGCGCGGCTTCAACCGGGTGAACTACGCGTTCGAATCACCCCTAGAGGCATACGAGTATGTGAAGCTGGTGAGGTAGAAGCGCCGTCCGGCCTGAGGCCCGTGCATCGCCGCGCACACTGCACTAGAATGAGGGCACGCCGAAACGGACCAGCGACAGCGCTATATTGCCCATTAGGAGAATTGCGGAGATCGTGTAAAACGTGTAAAGTATCACGCGCTTGATTGAATCATCTTTGATTATTGGGCTGAGCAGCGCGTCCATGAATATCGCGCCGTCGAACGGCGCCATGGGGAGCATATTGAACGCCGCGACCGCGAATGATATCACCAGCAGCCACAGCAGGAAGTAGTCCACGGAGGCACCGAGATATGGCAGTTGGAGCTTAGGCTCCATGTTATTCGCTAGGTAGACGCCGATCATCGCCCTGCCGGAGATATTGGCCACGTTCACATTGTAAGTGTGCACGCGCCCCGCGCGCTCCACCTGTAACATCAGCGATTCGCCGGCGCTCAAGTTAAGCGCGGCCAGATCGCCTACGCCGCGGAGTGGAGTGCCGTTGATGGATAGGATGACGTCGCCCTGCGACAGCCCGATCCTCTGCGCCGGGGATCCTGGCACGACCCCAGCTATCATGACGCCCGCCGCCGGTGCGTAGAACGGCGCGGTGACGGATTGCGGTAGATATAGATAGGATGTAGGCTGCGTCACCAAGAGCGCGAATATCACGCCTGCTATCACGGCGTTCGCCGTGGGACCGGCGGCGGCTGTGACTGCGCGGTGACGCCAGCAGGCCTTCTTGAACAGCTCCTCGTCGAGCTCCACGAACGCCCCCAGCAGAAACGCGACGATCAGGAATCCGCCGCCCCTGATCTTTATCCCCCTCGCTGCAGCTGCGAGCGCGTGGGATAGCTCGTGAGGTATTATGAGAAGGGGAACGGCCGAGAGGAATATCGCCAGCAACTGCGCACTCCTGATGGTGATGAAGGGCACCAGCGGCACCACCGCGGAGAAACCGCTCGGGGCGGCGAAATATAGCGACATATTGCGCGCCAGAAAGTACAGTGCATATGCCATGAGGGCGGCGGCTATGATGGGCGATGCCGACAGCAGGGCTGATGCCCGACGGCTGCCGCTGAACCTGCGTTCTAGTGCTCCTCCAAGCGATCTTATGTTAAATATTATGTAAAGTGGACCGAGGGTCAGCCCTTTGGATTCCAGATAGCCTTGCTTGCGCCGAACTATAAGGTACAGTGAGATCCATGATAGGAGAAAAATAGCCAGATAGCACCAGTACCCGCAGGACGTCATCACTGGCCGCCGGCCGCCTGTACCTCCAGCGGCTTCAGATCGGCGAACGTCGCCACCTTCAGGTTCTCCGGTGCCTTTACGCCGTCCGCGATCCTGGATCCTATGAGGAACTCAATGCCCTTGGCGGCTGCCGCGTCAACGAGCCTCTGCGTGACTATGCCGTCGAAGACCACTGCCCTTATTCCGTTGGAGTCCTGTAGGGTCTGGTAGAGCTTGCTTACGGGCACCCTCGAGATCTGCGACAGCGATTGATCTAGGAGCACAGCCTCAAGGGATCCCTCGAGGTCCTTCAGGAGCTCCGTGGCTACGCGTTGCAGGTCCGGGGGCAGTTGAGCGCGCGGCTGAGGAGGCTGAACTGCTGCGGGGCGCGGCGGCGCTGCCTCCTCCCTGATTATGCGACGTATCTCCTCAGGGGTCAGCTCCTCAACCTCCCTACCGGACGGCGCCCTGAACACCTTGACCAAGTCCACCTTTGACTGTAGATCCCTGAGTATCATGTCACCACCCCTGTCACCGTCTAGGAATGCCATCAACTTCTTCGACTTGCCGAGCTGCACGATTGAATCAGGCACCCCTCTGGCGCCGCCTATTGCCACCACGTTCTCTATGCCCGCCCTGAGCATGTTGAGCACGTCAGCCCTTCCCTCCACCACTATCACCGTGTCCGAGTCGTAGATACCAGGGCCAGCCGGCAGCTGTTCAGGGCCGTAGTAGACGAGTTTGGTGGGTTTCAGCGCGTCGTATACTTCCTTGAGCGCGTCCTCGCCCTCACTTATAGCCTTCGACGACCACTCCTTGATTATCTCCTTGGCCCTCTCCACCACCTGCTTCCTGCGCGCTGCCCTGACATCCTCTATCTCCTTCAATTTGAACCTCGACTGATAAGGACCGACCTTGTCTATCGTCTCGAGCGCAGCGGCTATTAGCGCCGCCTCGGCTATATCCGTGTTAGTTGGTATATACACCTCGCCGAGCGCGCGCGAATCCGAGCGGCGAAGGGTTATCTCTATTCTACCTATGCGCCAGTTCCTCTGAAGCTCGTTCAGGTCGAGCTCGGGACCAAAGAGCCCCTCAGTCTGCCCGAATATGGCCCCCACAACGTCGGGCTTGTCGACGGGGCCGTCCACTTGGAACTCCATCTTGACTAAGTATTTATATCCACTTGAGTCCGGCACCTTCAGATCCCTCCTCTGTGAGCCTTCTAAGAGCCTCCACCTCGCGTACTTCACCGTAGAACGCTTCAAAAAAGCTTTCCCTGAAGTTAGCGTCCACCTCTACACCATAGAATGAAAGCTCCCTGCTGATCGATCTGGCCAGTTTTGATCCCTCGCGATCGAAGTCCACCAATAAAACGGCCTTTCTGTACTCGGCGGAGATCGTCTCGCCTAAGCTCCTAGCCCGGTAACCGAGGGATTTGACCTTTATCAGCGGCCCCAGATATCCAGCGGCGCGCAGGGCTTTCTCATCACGACTGCCCTCGACCAGCACGACCGCGCCCGAAGACGCGATTTCGTTCAGCGCGTGGATTAGGTCGAAAAGACGCGCCCGCATTTCAGCGGTCGAATCTCTATGCGATGAGCGCAAGACGCGCTACGAATCCCTTCGCTGGTATAAATGGTGTGCCCCGCCTCTGACGGCGCCGGATCACCGCCAGCCAGGAGCTCACCGGGCTTCTCTGACGGGGCATTCCACTACATGTGATATCATGATTTAAGCTTACGCTGTATGGATGGCGAGGCAAACGCGCGGCTGGGTGGCGGGCCGTAGTAAGAACTCCCCGAAGGCTTTTGGTGGAGGGGCCCTCACTTTGAATAATTAGTTTCCATATTTGGACTGGGCAGTATATCCGCCGGGTGACCGATCATCTGGCCGGGTAGGTTGGGCTTGAAGCGCACCCTTACTACGTCGCCGTTTCCATGTCTTCTGATCACGACCCCCTCGTATCTATTGCCCTTGGCGTCGATCGCCACCACGTTCCATCCTCTGAGGTCGGTGGACCTATCCCAGTTCAGGACGCGCACCAACGCAACGTCTTGGTAGATCTTACCGGGGCCCCTCCTATAGCCGACTATAATCGCCCTCATGGACGGACCCACGGTCGGGGCTAAAATTAAGCCTTATTTGCATCATCGCGCTTATTGGCCAGCGCGGGGGTGCCCGAGGGGACAAACCAGTGGGTCCAGAGGGGGCGGAGGCGCTGAGCCGCCCAGACTTAAGATCCGCTGCCGCAGGGCTTCGTGGGTTCGAATCCCATCCCCCGCAGATTTTTATGTAACATCGCAGTCTAATAGCTGGTGTTAGAGCAGATCTTCTACCCGGGAAGCATAGCCGTGGTTGGAGCCTCACGCGACCGCAACAAGGTAGGCAATATCATACTCAGGAACGTCATGTCCACGTTCACTGGGAAGGTATACCCTGTGAACGATAAAGCGGATTCCGTCGAGGGATTACCGGCCCATAGGAGCCTCGCGGAAATCGGGGAGCGGGTTGACCTAGCGATCATCAGCGTCCCGAAGGATGCGGTCATCGATGTGATGGAGAATGCGGGAAAGGCTGGAGTGAAGGGGGCCATTGTGATCACCTCAGGGTTCAGGGAGATGGGCGATTCTGGGGCGCGCCTGGAGGAGGAACTGAAGGCCGCGGCAGATAAGAATGGTGTGAGGTTCCTAGGACCTAACACGATGGGGATAGTCACGCCATCGTTCAATGCCACGTTCACGTATGTCGATGTGAAGCATGGTGGAATTGCTATAGTGGCGCAGTCCGGCGGCATGGGGGCCTATATGTTGACATGGGCGCAGAGGACCGGGACTGGCCTCAGCTACTTCGTGGGCCTGGGAAATCAGGCGGACATATCGGAGGTGGACGTGCTGAGGTTCTTGGGAGAGGACTCGGAGACCAAGGCTATCTTCGTCTACCTAGAGGGCGTCTCCAACGGACCAAGGTTTCTTGAGGAGATCCCGGAGGTTACCAGGAGGAAACCTGTGGCCTTCCTGAAAGGAGGCGCGAGTAACGCTGGAGCCGCGGCGGCCGGCACCCATACTGGGAGCTTGGCCGGATCCTACGAATTGTTCAGGGCCGCGGTGAAATCCGTGGGAGGAATGTTCGTGGACGACCTGCGTGATCTCCTGAACCTAGCGAAACTTGTGAATTCAAATGAACCCCTTCGTGGGGACGTGCTCGTCATCACCAACTCCGGCGGCCACGGCGTACTGGCCATGGATGAGATCTCGAGAAACTCGCTGAACCCTGTGAGGATGTCGCCGAGAATCCAGTCGGAGCTGGGGTCGAAGCTGCCGGCTCACGCCTCGCCGAGGAACCCGGTGGATCTGGGTGGGGATGCTGATGCAGAACTTTACGCAGAGGCCCTGCGGATAGTGCAGGATCTAGACTGCACGAAGCTGGTGATTGTGCAGGCATTGGCAACGGTCAGTTGTGTGGAGGTCGCCAGGGCGATATCACGTATGAGGGGAAAGGGGGTGGTGGGCGTGGTCATGGGAATGGACGAGGATGCCGCCGCGAGGATCCTGGATGCCGCCGGTGTACCGGCGTTCAGGTTCTCGGAGGATGCCGTGAGGGCAATGTCGCGCTATCTTAATAGACGGGAGCCACGGTTGAAGTTACGCTCACCTACCCCCGTGCCGGGCGCGATGGATGTTATCGAGGGGAAACAATACCTGAGGGATGAGGATGCCTTCAAATTGTTGGAGCTCTATGGCGTCAGGGTTCCACCGTGGGCCGTTGTCGATGATCCCAGCGTTGCGATGAAGGAGGCGGAGAGGATTGGATTTCCGCTTGTGATGAAGATATCCCCCGACGAGCCCGTCCATAAGACGGATATAGGTGGAGTCCGCCTCAACGTGGAGAGAGATGATGTGGAGGGTTACTTCGCTGAACTGAGCAAGATGTCAAAGAGGGTGCTGCTGCAGCGCCAACTGGCCGGTGTGGAGGTCTTTGTCGGTGGAATTAGGGATCAGGTCTTTGGGCCTGCTATACTTGTGGGGCTTGGAGGGATCTACGTCGAGGTGCTCAGGAGTGTTAGCTACGGGCTCTCCCCGATCTCCGAACAGGAGGCCCTTGAGATAATGTCTGAGAGCAAGGTTATGGATGCACTGACCGCTAGAAAGAGGGGCTATGACGTGGGATCCACCGCGCGGGCGATCGCCAGGATCTCAAATATGATTGTGGACCTTAATGTGAAGGAATTAGATGTAAATCCGTTAATAGTGAATGAAAACGGCGCCTTCGCTGTGGACGTTCGTATTAAATTATAATATTAATTTAGAATTTTAATGGATCACTCGATGGCTAGCATGGTCAGCGTTGATCTAACGTGTGGAATTCTACGTATCCTCCATGTTATTATATCCTTCAACTTCTCCTGGCTATCGGCCTCTATTTTGATCAATGTATCGTATACTCCGTAGACTCTGTGCGCCTCCTTGATCTCTGGTATGGACTTCAACTCCTCTAGGACCTTATCCTCTTTACCCGGCTCCACATTAAGCAACACGAACGCGAGCGGCATACCAACGTAGTGATGATGGCACTGGATTAAAAGGTTTCCCTCCAATGCGGGTTAATGGCACCTGAGCAGGTCGCAGCGTGGTCGAAAGATTGTGGTGTGATCTCCGGACGGTGCGTGCGCCACGTCGTGCTAACACGCCTCATAGACATTGATTTCCAGCTCGGATGCGCCATCTCCAGACGCCCATCAGAGTTACCATCTAATTTATGATTAGACCTAAACCCCTCCATTTCCTCTGGAGCGGCTGGAAATGGGCACTTCACAGTGTGAACTACCATTGGAGGGCAACCCCTCCATTTCCTCTGGAGCGGCTGGAAATGGGCCGACTATATGATAACTTAGATGTGTGGTGTCCCACTTAACCCTTTGATGAACCGGAGGATGACTCACTTGTTCACTGGTTCACATGTGAATGAATAATAGGAGGGTATTCGTCGTTGTGACGTGCTTGCCAGGCGGTAGCGCGGAGCGCCCCAAAGTCAAACTTGTAAGAGTCGTGGTTAGAGATATCCATGATAGGGAGACCACCTTGGAGATAAAGGGTAAGGTAGACGGGCATAGCCTGGAGTATTTAATAGAGAATTTGAGGGCTTTGGTTGGCGTGGAGGCCGCTGGTGAGGGGAAGGAGTATGGTGAGGAGAGGGATACGTATTACTCAAAAATGAAGGAGCTTATTAGATCTTATTTCAAGACAGGATATTTTACATCGCTACAGCTTCGTGATCTTTATAAAGAAATGTATGGTGAGGATATCAAACTAACTACCATTTCAACATATTTGGGGCGCATGGTATCTGATGGAATTTTGGAGAGAATTCGGCATGGTAAAAAATGGATTTATGAGTTAATAGAGGTCGTTGAGGAGGTTGGTTCTGAGTGATGGCGGGCCCCTATATTTCCACTGGAAACCATTTAATGGGAGCCTTCATGGGAGTCATGGGACGTCCCAATAGGTCCTATTGCTACACCTTATCTACTATTCTTTACTTAATGATTTAAAAGGTATACAGAGGAAACATTGGTATTAGTAATGACCTTCAGCTCTTCTCCAATGGAAAATATGGGGGCGGCGGGTCCTAATAATGACATCTTAGATGAAATATTCAATAGAACTATTAATTCAAAGTCAATATTTCTTAATAGAGATGTATTACGTAATGATTACATCCCAGATCACATATTATTTAGGGATGACCAAATATCACAATTTGGTAGTATATTGGCACCAATATTAAGAGGAAACAAACCATCCAACATATTCCTCTATGGCAAAACTGGTACAGGTAAGACAGTAGTTGCTAGATATGTCACTAAAAAGTTATATGAAAGGGTATTAAAATTAAATTTAAACATAAAATTCCTCTATATCAACACAAGATTGGCATCAACTCAATATAAAATGTTGGTCGAGTTGGGCGCGCAACTCGACATATCACTACCATTCACAGGACTATCCCTCAGCGAGGCTGCGTCCAGAATCTTTGAGAAAATGAAGAGAGATGGTATAAATACAATAATAATACTTGATGAAATTGATTATATTGTTAAAAATTATGATGATAACATATTATATGAATTCACAAGAGTAAACAATGAGCTCCTAAACGGCAACTTCATATCGATAATTGGTATTTCAAATGATTTAAAATTTAAAGAGTATTTAGATCCACGTGTTTTGAGCGGCCTCTCCGAGGAGGAGATGGTGTTTCCTCCATACACAGTTGATGAGTTAGAAGCGATACTAACCGATAGAATAAAGGCCGCATTCCGGCCGGGCGTAGTCTCCGAATCCGCCGTCAAACTATGTGCATCCCTCGCTGCCTCGGAGCATGGAGACGCTAGGCGGGCAGTGGATCTATTGAGGGTGGCAGGTGAACTGGCTGAGAGAGAGGGTAGCGACGTCGTGGACACCGATCATATAACTAAGGCATCGAGGAGCATAGAACGCGATCGCACATATGAGGTCATCAGAAGTCTACCACTACATGGTAAATTGATCCTCGCGGCAGTCCTCGCGGCACCAGAGGATATCAATACGGGTAGGCTCTACTCCAACTACACCTCAATGGCGAGGAGTCTGGGGATAGAGCCCCTGACGCAGAGAAGAATAAGTGGCATATTGAGCGAACTCGATGTATTAGGTGTGGTGAACGCGCCGGTTGTGAGCAATGGTAGATTTGGGAGATCCAAAAGAGTAAAGCTCGTAGTGCCGAGGGAGGTCGTCTCTAGGGCGCTTCAAGAGGATGAACTCATATCATCAATCCTCAAATGATACTGGGCCCCTCCACAGGACGTCCATTGACGATAAATTAACTATGGCCACATTGGGCACCCGCGGTCCCCGGCTATTACTCCACGACGGCGTGGAGAGAAAGAGCACGTTCTCCGATCTCAATGCATCGGCCATATGTGTATGGCCCGCGTAGAAGATATCCGGCATGGTCGTGAGTTCAAGCCCCTCCATGCCCGATGAGAATATCGTGTAGTCGTGCATACCAAATATAGGCACCAGGCTACGCAGTGAGAGTAATCTCCTCATGGCCAAAGCCGGCCTTTCGACGCCTAGGTACTCCATGGTCTTCAGCACGGTTTGTCCATGATAGAGCAGGACCCGAACTCCTGACATGCTGACCAGCGAGGGGTTCCCCACCAAGTACGTGTTGGGGGTTTCTTCCAAGATACCCCTGAACCTTCTCTCTATTGATGGTTGTGGTAGTATGTTAGGTGCCGCATCACATTCCCCCGGGATTATCACCTTCACAGTATTATCTGGAAGCTTTGCCAATATGCGGCCTACCTCATTGTACACATCGCGCGGATCCTCACACCCGCATTCAGCCACATCACCACCTATCACAAAATATGAGAGATTTCTAATGATATCCCGCTCCAGCTCTCCCTCAAGAACTTGGCGCACAAATTTCTCCAATCCCTCACAGGATCCTTCTTTACAGTGGAGATCTGACATGAACGCGGCATAAATTCTCCTGCTCGACCTGAAGGGATTGGACCGGAACGCGGCACCTAACTTCTCAACACGTCTCACCATAATTCTCCTACCCCGCTCCTCCAGGCGGAAGATGGCCGGCTCATCGAGGAGCAGAGAAGCGACATCTTTCTCGGCGTCCCTGCTGACGATCACCCTCAACGCATCCGCCTCATCCTCGATCACTATCTCCAGGCGCCCAGGCCGCCGCACGTGTCTCTCTAACATAACAGCTAACACGTTCCAGGGTCCACCCCTCTTCTCCTCCAAAGATTTCTTAACATCGGAGATGGCGTCGAGTTCCCCCGCGCGCCTCTGCGTGGCCATGCGGGCCATGCCGAGCCTCTTGGCCAAGTGATCCCTGAGGCCCCCTGGATCCGAGTATGATAGCGGGAACTTTCCCCCATCTTCAATGACCAGGAAATCCGGCTCTTCTTCCACCACTCCTCTAAGTCGAGAGGAGGTTGCTTATAACCGGAGGCCGCGCATCCACGGGCCGTATAGCCTCCACAAGGGGAGGTAACGCCCAAAACCTCGGCACATATCCAACTCGTCAAAAATTGAAAAGGGGGCAGTAATGCTTAAATATATAATGGTATAACACTCCATAATGAGTTGTGGCGCCGCGCGGATGATCGCCTAGGCGATGGGAGCACTGCTCTGAGCCCAGGCGGGATGCCCATAGATGGGAGGCCAATGCCGCTGGCCTCGACGGCCGCCCATGACCCCACGGTGATTGCACGTGATCCGTGGACGAGGTAGAAGTCCCTGCCGCTCCAGACCGCTATGGTTCAGGGCGGTCTGAAGCGATAGGGACAAGCGG
>ERZ1669250.461-NODE-461-length-18569-cov-3.317003_pt1 | contig 18569 bp, 19 predicted proteins | sample MGYA00579295_ERZ1669250 | MGnify/ENA primary metagenome ERZ1669250 (study PRJEB41166, sample SAMN08046056) | hot springs metagenome | biome: hot spring; feature: acid hot spring; material: thermophilic sediment; isolation source: thermophilic sediment from acid...
AATGCCCCCACATGGCCGTTACCGAGCAGAAGTCGCAATTATAAGGGCAGCCCCTAGCGGTCTCAATCGTGGCGAACTTCGCCCCTTTTTCGATCACGTCAGCTCTATACTCATCCTGTTTGATCAAGTCCCAAGCTGGCATGGGGGACTCATCTAAGTTGAGGAGGGGCGGCCTAGGAGGCGTAAGTTTAACCGATGAACCATCCTTATAGACTATGCCCATCACTTCAGAAACGGGTTTTCCAGATGATATAGCACGCATGAGGTCAACGGAGGTCGCCTCTCCCTCTCCTCTGACGATGTAATCAAAGCCGTCATTAAGTACCAGAGGATACATGAAGGTCGCGTGGTGCCCCCCCGCGAAAGTAATAACGTCCTTATCAAGCCTCTTTATGGCAGAAGCGACGTCTTTGGCGTCGGGATAATATGAGCTAGCTATTGTAGTGAAGCCAACGGCGTCGTAGCTCAGCGCTTTTTTTGCGAAGTCTTCGGGCGGACCGCCGTGTATCATCCTATCGACGATAGATACCTCATGCCCAGCTTCGCGCAAACCGCCAGCTAACTCCGCTAACCCGAGCGGGGGCATTCTTATACCAAACGAATTATAGTACCCCTCGCCGTAGGGATCAAAGGGCTTGACCAATAAAACTTTCATTTACTCTCGCTCAGTTATTACAGGCTTATACTTTTACGGTTTTCTCATACTACAATGCCTAAGCCTCTACCATTAGGGTCTAGGCAAGCCGTTGTTACACTCTCTCATGCCTAATGAATTGGATATAGCTACTTCAGCGCGAAGGGCTGGCACCCTCGAGGATAATACCCGTTATAAACCCAGATTCAGGCGTGCGCCTAATTAGACGGCTGCCCGCTCGCTTCGCGGTGGAGTCCCCGTCTGGGGCTTCCCTGATAATTGCCCCTAGTTATGGGTTATAGCTGATTAGCGCGTCCAGGGCTATCCTTCCAGCTTTATCCGTGAAGCTCTTCATTTGGGATGCATCTAGCATGGAAGCGCGCTCGACCATGTTATCGCTAACCATTAGGACCGCAGCCGCCTTAAATCCCCTTATCTGCGAAAGGGCAAATAGGGTAGCGCACTCCATCTCCACCCCGGTGAAACCCATAGATGAAAGCCGCTGGGCGAAATTAGGGTCCTCGGCGTAGAAGGCGTCGCTAGAAAATACTGGGCCCAGCGCGAAACTGGCACCTTCTTTCTTAGCTGACGCTAATACCGCTTCAACGAAGTCATGCGTTGGGGCTGGCGCCAGGCAAATGTCTTTTATGTATTGACCGATTGTACCGCCAGGATTGCTGGCCGCTGAGGTAGGGATTATAAGATCGCCGTACCTTTGTCCCTTTAGTAAGCCTCCAGCTGTCCCAAGCCTTAGTACGGCCCTTGCCCCGTATTGGTGAAGCTCCTCAAAGACTATGGCGGCAGAGGGAGCGCCGATACCGTGACAGGCGATGCTAACCCGCTTGCCAGCGTAGCTACCCGTATAGACAAAAAAACCGCGGTTATCGTTAACCAAAACTGCATCTTTAAGGATAGAAGACAGCTGCTTGACCCTTTCAGGGTCTCCAGCAACGATCACCCTTTCAGCCAGGTCGCCTTTTTTCAACTTTATGTGCAGCGGTTCAATCTCCAAACGTATCACAATGACTTAAACGCGCCCCTATAAATCCTTTGCGAGAGCAATCCTCAAATCTATCGGGGTGACGCTTTGCACTAAACCGTTTACCCTTCTCGCTATTTCGATCCGATCGCGCATTACTACTTGCTTGTAGTTAACCGTCCTACCCAATGCCGCCGACGCATTACGCTCCACCACTATGCACGCTACCCGCCTATTCAAGTACCTAGAATTTATTTTAAGGGCCTCTTCCTTCCAAAGAGCCGTGAGGAGCTCGGTTCTGCGCTTCTTCTCGCCCTCAGCGATCTGTCCTTTCATGGAAGCAGCCTTCGTCAACGGGCGCGGAGAAAACCTAGCCACATTAACTTTGTCAAAAGAATAATACTTTAAAGCCTTTACCGTTTCCTCGAAGTCGCTTTCAGTCTCGCCGGGAAATCCGGCTATTATGTCCGTGTGAACAGAGGCGTCTGGATAGCGCCTTCTAACGGCCCTCAAGATTTCAGATACCTCAGAAACAGTATAACCCCTTTCCATACCCTTAAGCACGTCGTCGTTAAAACTTTGTATTGGTATGTGGAAAAACTTGAACACTTTTTCGCCAGAAAAAGCGTCGAGAAGGTCGTCTAGCCAATCCAGCAAAGAGCGAGGGTTTATCATACCCACCCTTATCATAAAATCCCCATTTAATTCCGATACCGACCTCAACAGGTCGGGGAACTTCTGACCCGTATCTTTCCCCCAAGAATTAATTTCAACCGCTGTTAAGTCAACTTCGACGGCTCCCCTCTCCACAGCCCTCTGGACCGTCGAAACGATAGCGCGCGATGAATAACTGGCAATCCTCCCCCTAGCCAGCTTAGTTGCACAATACGAACAATTACCTCCGCACCCAGTACCTATCGGCATAATGTAAACTGGCCCACCAGGTGGTGGCGGTACCAGCGATGGTATTTCTGGTTCAGCTACGCCCACCCGCGCAAAAAACTCGCCCCTTTTGCTGAGCGGTAGCAGCGTGGCCTTACCCGCCGCGTACGGATTAGCCTCGGCAGTACAACCCGTTACTACGACTTCCTTCCCGGCAGCCTTAAACTTAGCAATTTTTTCCCTTAATTTCAGATCCGAAGCCTCCCTGACCGTACACCCGTTTATGATAATGAGATCGGCTTGATCGTCACCCTCCACTATGGTATATCCAGCGCCCTTCAATATACCCGCCAACCCTGCCGCGTCGGCGCGGCTTAGGGCACAACCCATACCCTCAACGTAAACTTTCTTCCCTTTGAGGTCGAAAATCGCCAAATCTTTGCTTCAGCCTCCCATATAGCCTCTCGGAAAAAGATGAAAGGTGGCCACCACCGTCTGTTTCGCCTCCTTTTATGGCCCTTAAAAGCTCTTCCCAGCTTCCTGGGTTCAACTTAGTACAGTAGGTGTAACCGTTACCCACTTCCCACGGGAAATGAGCATCGCTGCCACCCGTCTTTCCGCCTACCCGCAGGGCCCTAGCCTTGGCGTTAGAGCGTGGGAACCAATTCGAGGCATTGAAGACCTCGACCGCGTCGACCTTGGCGCCTTCGAGGAGGGCCTTACCCATCCCCATCTTGAAACCAGAAAAAGGGTGGGCGGCAACAGCCAAACCTCCCCTTTGATGTATAAAATCAATTGCCTCTTCTAGCTGCACCCCCTTGACGGGGCACTCGTATATACCCAAGCCAAGCAAGTGACCAGACCCTGTGCTTATCTCTACCCCTGGGACCACGATCAGCTCTTTTTCGCCCGAGAACGAGTTAAGGCCGTCCACTGTATTGTGATCGGTAACCGCGAAACCCCTAAGCCCTTTTTTCTTAGCTACTCTTATCACCACTTCCGGCCTGTTCACGGCATCCCTCGAAAAAACTGTATGCACGTGAAGGTCAAACTTAGCCACAACCGAGTCAGGTCCAGGATCAGCCATTTCGATGTACCCTTGATCCCTCGGGGACATCGCGTAAAGGTACCAAGATTCCCAAGGACCCATCCTTTCCTTCGGCTGCGAGTACCATGCACTCAGATCTTTCTCCCATCATCTCTCTTTCCCTTATGTTTACTAGAACCGCGACCTTCTTGCCTATCAGATCTTCAGGCGAGTACTTAATACCAAGACCTCCGAGCGTAGTCTTAGCGAAGCCGCCGAAATCAAATTTTATTCTGAGCAATTTCTTAGAACCCGATACCCTTTCGGCGCTTATCACTTTCCCTATCCTTATGTCCAACTTACCGAACTCTTCTGCGTCAATGGAAGGGAGCAAAGGCTCAGCGGGCTTTTCTTCAATCTCCTTCAAACTCACCTTATAAAAGAGCGGCCTTGGCGATGATACGGCCGTTCCTGGGACCAATTGCATCTCTAAGGCTGACCAAGTCGGCTCAATCCCCAAGAAAGATAGCGCGAGCGAGCCTGCTGATGGAGATATAGGGTAAAGCATAATGGAAAGATCTTTTGCCAATTCCGAGGCAACGTACGTAGTAGTATTTGCCTTACCCTCTTTAACCTCTCTCCAGGGCTGCCTTTCGTTGACGTACCGGTTACCGACCCTAGCGAGGGCCAGCAACTCCTCCACTGCGGAAGAAAGCGAGAATTTATTCATGGAATTCGAGTAAGCAACCGCCCTTTTTCTAGCCTCTTCGAGTACAGCCTTACTCTGATCGTCTAGCTGACCGGGGTCCGGTATTTTACCCGCGAAGTTATTGTAAGCGAAAGAGAGCGTCCTGTGGATATAGTTTCCGAGGGTATCGTTTAAGTCGGAATTGACGCGGGCAGCTGCTGACTCAACCGTAATCGATGTATCCTTGCCCTCTGGCCTCGTCTCCATCAATATAAACCTCCAATAATCGGCAGGAAACGCGGATAACGCCTCATTGCTCCAAAGCCCCTTTTTCTTACTCTTTGATGCTTTTTCCCCGCCAAACAAAATAAACTCAGTAGAACTAACCGACCAAGGTAGGATGTAGTCTTCCCCCGAAGCCATGAGTAAGGCGGGCAATATTATTGTATGAAACGGGATATTATCTTTACCTATGAAGCATATGAACCTCGTTTGGGAGTCAAACCAGTAATCCTTCCAGCGGTCTGGCTCACCTTTATTTTCAAAGTACTCTTTTGTCGCCGATATGTAACCGAGCACGGCTTCCATCCAAACGTATATCGTCTTGTCTTCAGCACCTGGAAAAGGCGCAGGAATTCCCCACTTATTATCTCTAGTTATTGAGCGGGGTTTTAAGCCATCGCGAATCAATGCCAAGCTCATACTCCTAGCATTTTCGGGAAATCTATCATTAGACCTTATGTATTCTTCTAGCTTTTCAGAAAAAGCAGGTAAGTCGAAATCCCACTCAGAAGTAGTCTTCCATTTTATTGGTTCCTGGCAAAAAACGCCGCGCGGATTTATCAAAAGTTTCGGTTCCAAGAGCCTACCGCAGTTATCGCATTGATCGCCGTGGGCTTCCGTATACCCGCAATAGGGGCATGTACCGATAACAAATCTATCCGGTAGAAATATGTTTTTTTCTTCGCAGTAAGGCATTTCTACGTCTTTTCTTATCACATATCCATTTTTATAAACTTTAGAGTAGAAATCCCGCACAAAGCCCTTATGAACTTCGCTTTCCGTACGCGTATAATTATCGAAATTTATGTTCCATTCTTTAAGTATTTGCAGAAGTCTCTCATGGTTAACATCGGTTATTTCACGCGGACTAACCCCCCTTTTTATAGCTTCTACTTCAATGGGCGTCCCATGCTCGTCGGACCCGCTAACCATAATGGCATCATCACCCCTAAGCCTTAAATAGCGGGTGAATACATCCGCTGATAAAAGGTGAATTAATGTCCCTAGGTGAGGCTCGTAATTAACGTAAGGCCACGCTGAAGTAACTATCCATTTTTGGCTGTCCATAAGAAGATAATTCAGCTCTATTTAAAAGTTGACGAGTTGCTCCCTTGCAAAGTCTGCGGAACTGCAGCTTCGGTCGTGGCGCTGGGATCTATGCTAGTTAACGGTAGAAACGTTCAAGGCCGGCCACGCGCAAAATGCATTATTTCAAATATACGAGGGCCAATTTTAGATCGCCATAAAGACGGCCGCTCTTCTTGCCGAAGTACATTCTCTGCCCCGCCTAAAACCAGAAAGTTTTCGCTTACCTTGAATCACTTCAAGCGAACTTCTAGCCACGTGAGCCACCCCTCGGCTAAAGCTTAAGCTTCGACGGGCGACGCCTGCCCGCACGCATACCGCGCAGTCAAAGTAGCCCCGCGGGCGTGAATTCCCCGCGCACCACGGGTACTCATCATAACGAGAGAGATGATGAAAACATTTCTGTTGCAGGAAGTCCGCGTACCTCGCTAAAGCATAATTACTGCTTGCCCGAAACCCCTAATTCTATCTATAGCGCGCATAAAACATAAGCGATGCCGCCTCCGACCCCCTGTAAGCCATGATAAGTTCGTATAAACTAATATTGAAAAAATAATTATTATATTTAATATTTTATTATATCCAACTGCTTCGACTTATAATAAGTAAAAGCCTCCTCTAATTTCATTTTATATTCGTCTCCATCTTTTTTTCTCATAATTAAGTCGTAGCCATCCGCACCTTCAACGCTTGCTACCGCACCTTCGAAAACTACTGAACTACCGAGGCGCAATTTAAACAACCTAACCAAAGATATTTTCTGATAAACAAGCCTGCCGTCTTTCTCTTTCTTAAGTAATTTTTGGCTGTAGCTTATTTGAGCCATAAACTTTTTTTCCAGCTCGTGCCTGAGCATCAAGGAAAAAGCAGGAGAGTAAACTTGAACATCAAGTCCGCCTTCCTTTTCGTCGAGCTTAAGTGGTGAGGAAACATGCTTAGATGCCATGGTTTTTACCATGTGCTCGAGTCTTTCTACTTCCTCGCTTTCAAGCTTACGGGCCTCGCCCCTGATTTGTATGAGGTAAGGGTAATTCTTCTCAGAAGCCATAGCACATGACGGACAAACACTCCTTTCGTAATTAATTTCTACTTGGCCTTCTATATTCTTTTTAAGTCCAAATCCGACATCCAACACGACGCCGAAAGAAATACTAGTACTATTGCCGTGCTCAGCCGAAGAACGAATAGATACCGCGTAGCCTTCTGAATCCTTCAAGTAAGGATAAATCGCCGATGCAATTATATCTTCCCACTCAGCGCCGTTCGGATAAGGCATCCACTGTCCTTTCCACCTAATAGACCCACATGACCTGCAACGCGGGACGGAAAGTTTTATCAAGGCAGGGAGACCCTCGATTTGTTTTAAGATGCAATCCCCACAAAGATTCCCGTAACCCAAGTGATGCGGGCTTATTCTAGAGTATCCTTCCTTTCCCTCTAGGCTATTCCCACAAACCGGACATATTTTCAAATGCATTAAATTAAAAACACCATTTTTAAACCTGACTAAACAGAGATGGATATACGTATTTTTTCTTCTTTCTTTCCTTTAGGGCGTCCCACTCACTAAGTATTCTGACGGCTTCGTTACCGACCCTTATCGCGCCTTCTAGCCCGGCATCTGCCTTAAACTGGCCAGTTTCCCTTTGGGCAATTACAGCCGTTATAGCACCCGCTCTACCTCCGTAGAGCCTAGTCAAGGTAAACAGGGTAGCGGACTCCATCTCAAAATTTAGCACGCCAGCTTTTTTCAAATCAGGTATTAACGTGGCCATCCAACTCTGGTCGTACCCATTAAAGCAAGGCCTTCCTTGGCCTGCATAAAATGAATCGGTACTCGCGGTCACGCCCACGTGATAAGGGAGGCCTAGGCCCTCGGCCGCTTCTATTAACGCAAAAGTGACCTCAAGGTCTGCGAAAGCGGGGTATTCCTGCCTCACATAAGCTTTACTCGCGCCATCTAATCTTACAGCCCCCGAACTTATAATTAAGTCTCCCACGTTTATTTGTTCTTGTATCGCCCCAGTAGTTCCAACCCTTATGAACGTGCGCGCCCCAATCCTGAATAATTCCTCAACTGCTATAGATAGGCTTGGCCCACCTATTCCGGTCGAAGTGCATGATATATCCTTACCCTTGTACTTTCCAGTATGGGTTACGTATTCTCTATGCGAAGCCTTGAAAGTGACCGCATCCCAATAAGAAGAAATCTTGGGCGTTCTGTCCGGATCGCCTGGAAGGATCACGTAATGCGCAACATCGCCGGGACCACAGGCTATGTGGTATTCTTTTCCAGAAATTTTAGGCTCGTCGGAATCAAACATTTAAAGAGCCCCCTGAAAAAGGTCTTGGTAGAAGCTCGCTTAAAGAAAACTCCTTCCCTGCAAAAATCACCTTCATATTTGGCGAAAACTCCTGCATGACCTGCCTGCAAGCACCGCATGGGCTTGCATCTCCCGACGCTGAGGCTATGGCCATAGCCTCGAATTCCGTATAACCCTCCGAAACGGCCTTAAAAATCGCAACTCTTTCGGCGCACATACTAAGACCGTATGACGCGTTTTCAACGTTAGTACCAGTAAATACCTTCCCCTCTTTCGTTAGCACCGCGGCGCCAACCCTAAACTTGGAATAAGGTGAGTATGAATTTTTCATAGCTTCTATGGCTTGTTTAACTAATCCCTCGTACTTCTTATCCATAAATAAGGGCCATTAAAAAAAGTTAAGGTTAGCGAAGGATCATTTTCTGGCTAAAACTTTAATTCTGCGCGGACGCTTAAACTTGATAATTTTGTCAGACGACGAAGGCGGTAAGCGGAGGCCAAGATTTTCTGCTAATCTCCCATTTGAGGGATCCTCAGGCGAAATCTATTATCTAAAATTTGCGGTATGGGATGGCAGAGGGGGTAGTCATGTGTATACTGCAACGCTAACCGTAAGGGAGGGCGATAATTTTACCGATGTAGCAAAAATAAGCGTTGCCGAAAGAGACATGAGCTTTAAGTTAATTTCAAAGAAACTGTATGGGGAGGAACAGCTAAAATACAGGAGTCAAGGTAACGAAGGGGCTGGAGCGGAAAGTACTGAAGAGTCAGACGGAAATGATTTTTAGTCGATTTTTAACAGCAACTTCCCCTTAACCTCTCCGTTCTCCATTCTTTCGTGAGCTTTCTGAACCTGCGATAAGGGGAGCACTTCAGTTATGTAGGGCCTTACTTTCCCCCTTTTGATCGCAGAAATAACGTTCAGAAGGTCAAACTTTCTTCCACCGTAAGAACCGATTAGAGATATTTGCCTAGAATAAAGATCCCTTACGTCTAAACTTACGTCTTTCCCCGTTGTGGCACCTGGTGTTATCAAACGGCCGGTGGGGGAAAGGCAACGAATACTTTTTTCCCAAGTAGCCGCCCCCACATTTTCAAAGACGCAATTTACGCCCTGCCCAGCAGTTATGTCCATCACCCGTTGCACTACGTCTTCTTCCGAGTAATTTATGACGTAGTCCGCCCCTAACTTTTCGACGAATTTTACTTTTTCTTCGCTACCTGCCGTAGCTATTACGGTAGCTCCAGCCATCTTAGCTATCTGAACGGCAGCGCTACCCAGGCCCCCGCTTGCGCCCCATATAAGTACCGATTCATACGGTTGAATTTTCGCCCTGTTAATTAAGGCGTTCCATGCCGTCATAAATGTGACTGGTACTGCAGCCGCCGTTTCTTCTTCCAAGCCCTCTAAAGGTATTACATTATAGGCTGGTACCACGACGTATTGGGCATACGTGCCGTCAACCTGATTCCCCAAGAGCTTTCTGTTAACGCATTGATCTTCTCTTCCGTTTAGGCAAAACCTACAATTCCTATCCGTGATTAGCGGGTAAATCACGACGCTGGTGCCTTCTCTTAAGCCTTCAACGGCCGGCCCCAGACCTTCTATAGTGCCTGCCCCATCAGCTCCTAAAATATGCGGAAAATCTGTTTTATAACCCCCTAAACCCCTTCTTACCCATATATCAACGTGGTTTAATGAGGCATAACTTAGCTTAATTAATACTTCCCCCAGTTTTGGAACGGGAGGGTTTAAATCACCATAAGAGAGCACTTCTGGTCCTCCATTTCTTTCTATGAAAACAGCTTTCATAAAATTATGCGCGTAAGGCGTAAATGCTTTTTCCAACCCAGAGAAATCTTAATTATCCCTCGCTATCTTTTATTGGGCTCGTAGCTCAGCATGGAAGAGCGCCGGACTTTTAGCCTCAGAAGGGCAGACATCCGTTGGCCGCGGGTTCAAATCCCGCCGAGCCCGCTACGTTAAATAACCCATTAAGGGAAAAATCAGCGAGAATATAAGCGTCAAAAAACCTATTTACTACTGAGATTAAATTATTAAGTTGAGTTATTATCAAGGGCCTGACAGAAGAAAACCTAGTGGAGGGCTAAAGGGAAGACAAAGGAAAAAAAGGTCTTACGAATTAAAAAAACCGTTTCACCCATGCGTAGCTTTAGCCAAAAAAGAAGAATTCTTGGTAGAAAGGGTAAGGGGCGGAAATGAAAAGATCAGGGCGAAGAGCGTAATTTACGTAAACGTTTATGACCCAACCGATAAAAAAGTCAAGAAAGAAAAAATAAGCGCTGTAGAAAAGACGCCTTCTCACGCCGAATACGCAAGGTCAAACATAATAACTAAAGGAAGTTACGTTAAGACGCCCAGCGGATTAGTCGTAATAACGTCCAGAGTAGGACAACATGGGGTAGTAAACGGAAAGCTAGTAAGCGAGGCTAAAACAGAATAAAGGTGTCTTTTTGAGGGAAGTAATTGTTTGGCCACCATACTTTGATGCCAGCAAAAGTAGAAGGGAGGGAAGGAGAGTAAAAAAAGATGCAGCAGTAAAAAAACCGTCGGTTGAAGAAATTGCTGCAGCTGCTAAGGCCCTTGGTTTAAGCGCAAAAATTACCGATGGGTATTACCCGAGGGCTTTTTTGGAAAATGGAAAATTATCAATTACTTACGATGGAAGAAAGGATGTTCTGCTAAAGAGACTTGCGATTGAAGTAAAAAAAGAAAGAGATAAGGGAATCCAGAAATGAAGAGCGCGAGAATACTTCACGTCACGCCTTCTGGATTTGTGGTAGCGGCTAGCAACAATTTACCCAAGGGAGATTTAGTGGCTAGTGATTCAAAAGGAAACATTATAGGGGATGTGATTGATGTATTTGGCCCAGTGAATTCGCCTTACTTATTGATAAAGCCTAGGCTGAAAGGGGACTGGGAAGAGGGAATGCAGGTATTCCTTTACGTAAAAGAGCCTAAGCGCCGTCATCCATAACTTCGCCGTGTGAACTGCCTCGCCCTCAGGGCTTAACGGCTTTATCCGATTGGGGTTTATCGCTTCTTTTGCGTACCTTCATATTTGCAAGCTGGTTTAGGTGCTCCAACAGGTTACTCGCAGGGGCGCTACCCCGCGAACCTATGCTAGGGTAGTTATTTCTCATTCTTCGGAACTTTATTTGACCTAGAAACCCTGGAGTCAATCAACCCACGTAGGCGCGTCTACCTATTTGCAAAATCCACGCTATGAGATCATATACTGCATTAATAGCGCTGGGTGCGCTTCCTCCTTATTTTATTCTTCCAGTAATCTGTTTTAGTTTTTGAAGCATTTTGCGTTACCCTGGGCCCTTTTATGCCGCTTAATTCGTCGTGACAATGAACTATAGCGAGATCTCTTCAAATGCGTACTTCAGCTCTTTCAGTTTTTATTAATGCAAGCTCTTGAGGCTATCATGCAACTCGCAATTATAACGTACAAATTACTTGCCCTCTACTTGCCCTCTAGAGACAACCTTTTCGAATCGCTGACCTTCAGCCTTGAAATGTCGGCTTGCACGATTTTTAACTCAAATATAAATCCCGCAGTTTCTAGCTCGCCTTGTCTCTTTTCTCCTATTCCAAGTTCCCAGTACCAGGAAAATTACATAATCAATTTAAGCGTGAACTTTTCGCCCATTTCATCCACCCTAGCAACCGGCTAGTCGTTAGGAGACATAAATGCACGAAGTCAGCCCTAAGATACGCGTAAAAGGCCGAGCATGCTTTAATTCATGGGCTGGATAAAGGGATCGCAAGATAAATTTTATTATAAAGCAAAGCGCGCCGGTTACAAGTCCAGATCGGCCCTTAAACTACTTGAAATCCTGCAGCAAAAGAGCCCAAAGATTGGAGATTCGGTCCTAGATTTGGGTTGTTCCCCAGGCGGATGGTCGCAGGTCCTCTCCGACGCAGTCGGCCCAACTGGAAGGGTTACGGGAATAGACTTAATGAATCCCCATTTAAATCTCCCGAACTTCGAATTCATTGAGGCGGATATCGTGAAGAGCCAACCGGTCAATGGCAGCTTTTCATCCATATATTGCGATGCCGCACCCAAATTTATTGGGGTCAGGGACGTTGATATGGCCAGATCTCAAGAAATCTGGTACGCGTGTTTGAACTGGTGCGATAAAACCTTAGCACCGGGCGGGTTTCTGGTAATGAAAGTTTTTCAATCAAATGAACTTAATGAAATCAGGCCTCAAATAAACGAGCGCTTTTCTAAGATAAGATTTTTTAAACCGAAATCTTCCAGAAGACAAAGCCCCGAAATCTACATCATATGCGAGGGATTTAAGGAGCGCGCCAAGAAAATAGAGGGTTCTTCGTCTCCCGGATCAAACCTAATGCCTTGACCGTCAAAATGAGTAAGACTAGCGCGAATCCCGCCGTCGTTCAAAATTTTTATTAGCTCGCTCATAGGTGGATTTCCCCCCGCCAAAAGCGTTGGCACAACGTAAAAGAAAGGCGGGTAATCTAACTCGCCCTGCAATAATCCCAGCAATTTATTTACTCTGAAATAGTTCTGGAGTGCATCCTGCCTCAGATTAACGGTATAACGAATTTTTTCGATGAACGATGATGAGGCTATTCTACCTATCCACAGCGGGCCTCCGAGCTTGCCCTCTTGATTTTTGTCAATAAGCGCTTTTGGGTCGATCCCCCACGTCCTTTTTTCATTACGCGGGAACTAAAAAACGAAACCGCTGGCTAAGTCTGGATCTACGACCCTATTCATAGCCACTTTAACGAAGATCCTTACGTAATGGTCAGCATAAAAAGATAGCATTGGCTCAATAAATATATTTTGAAGCCTGGCCCTTCTGTAAATGTACCCAATGAGAATTCTTATGGCCATTTCGTGACAAAATTCAGACCTAAAGCCGAAACAGCCGTATTTTTCAAGTAATGCCTTTGGGTAATGCCCGCACAGCGTAGCTAAATCGGTAGCAGTGAACGCCAGCAACCCACCAGCTTTGACTGCGGCTAAAGCGCTATCTAAAAAAGGGGCGGGAGAACCAAAAGGATCTAGGTCTACAAAATCAAACCTATTATTAGGAGCGCTTTCTGCTGACAAAAACGCCCTAGCATCAGTTGATTGCACCCCTATGCGATTCAAAACACCATTTTTACGAGCAGACTCCAAAAGCAACGATAGGGAAGACGGCGAAAGATCGTTAGCTTCAACGTAAGCCCCTTCTATGGCGTATCTAATGGCCCTGCTCCCGATACCAGTCATGGCGTCGGCTACCCTCGGTTTTCCCATGCCCATGACTACCGCCAAGGAGATATCCCTATTAAGAGAAGTAACCGGGTTATAAAAAGGGATTGAGCTTCTCCTTATCTCGGTAATGGCTGGAACTAATAAATCCGCCTTGCCTTCCCTCACCCATTTTACTGGAAAATCTAAGCCCATTTCTTTAACCCCAAGTCTTTCTAATAAATGATGGATTCTTCCCCACCCTATCGATAAAACGTTTAGTATAGGGGTCCGAGGCATAACCCGAACCCGCCCTCGGTAGACACCTGACCAGGCGATCCCTCGTTACCTTAGCTAGTACAGACGCGGTAGAAGCGAGCACGCAACTCGAGTCGGCGTCATGGCGCGCTATTACCTTTATCCCAGAATAAAGAAAAACTTTGTCGGCAAACTTTTTCTCCGAACCAAGCGCGTCTACTATTGCCTCATCTGGTCTCAAGCAAGAAATAGCTTCTCCCATCAGGAAGGCCTCCAGATCGTTAAGATTACCTCCGCTCTTTTTTACATTTAAATCTATTACGCGCGGGGGCACTACAAATACTACAGACTTAACGATGCCTAATATAAAGGGTATTAATTCTTCGCGCTTCCTAGGCGTTAAAGTTTTAGAGTCACGAACCCCAAGCTCTCTGAGCTTTTCTGCCGCCTTTTCATCCCCTGATACGGCGGCTATCACCATGGGCCCTACAATAGGTCCCCTGCCCGCCTCATCAACACCGGCAATAATCACCCCTTCCACTCTCCGTATATAATTAAGTGGTCTTTTTCAAAGGGCTCAAGTTCGGACTCCTGAACTATTTTAAATCCGCCAGCCTTAAGCGCCAATCTTTCCTGGGCGAAAACCTTTCTCGGGTCGGCTACCACGTCAATGCTCCTAGCCTTTATCGCTATCATTCCCTTTCCTCCCGACTTCAAGTAATAGCGCGCGTTCTGGAGAAATAACTCGGATTGATTTGGCTGCGCCACATCACAATATAAATAATCTACCTGGGAAACGTTTGTCATATAACTTTCGGGCCGCCGGGCATCAGCCAAAAGCGGCACTATATTCTTCTTTTTAGCGGTGACCGAAAGCAACTCGGTCATAGCCCTAGAAGATATTTCTATTGCATAAATTATACCAGTATTGCCTATTACGTCCGATACGTGGCTTACCGTGGTGCCCTGAGCTGCGCCAAGGTAAAGCACCCTCGAACCAGGCCGTATAAAATCTCCCCTAAAACCCTTCACTATGAAGGCCGCTAATTTACTTCTATACGGTATCCATATCCTGTACTCTTCTCCGTTAACGCGTACTAATGGCTCTCCGTAAACGCTGTATCCCTTAACTAGGTTTTTAGTAGCAAGCTCTTTACGAGCCCTTCCTGCCTCTAATAAAGTTACAAAATAGATCCCAGGCATTTCCGCAATCTCGCTCACGGAAACGCCCCTAATCTCTATCTTAGGTCACTCCCTCAGCGCCTTCTCCATTTTTTTCCTTTTTTTTCTATTTTCTTAGGCTTCGGAGGTGCGGACAAGATCTTATTAACCTTTGCCTCCAAATCTGCCTTTAAGGACGGTTCAAGCCTCCCCGCGCCAAAAGCGTCGATCCTAGCCGCTATCGCTATCTTGCTAGCCACAGCCCTAGCTAACCTTCCCCTTAGCCAACGAGGCGCAGAGTGCACGGCGGGGTATTGAAAGATGACACCGTGCTTAGGCGGTTTTGCTCCAGTTTTCATCGCCCTAAAAAGAGCTTTCTCTGCTCCCAGTACTTGTATTGTACTAGAGGGCATGGTGGCCAAACGATCTAGCCCTCCAGCCAAAGAGATCAGCCTAGCACCCAAAGCCGCGCCAACCAATTCAGTGAGGTTTGGAGCTGCCTCTTTCATAGCCTTTTCCACGTAGCCATCAAGCTCTTCTCTGACCTTGTACAAGTCCAGAAGACCCTCAGAAAATTCATGGAGCGGCTCCCACGCGCGCTCATCCCACTCAGCACCCATTGATGATGAGGCCGCCTTAATCACTGATTTGGCGATCTTCATCCCAGAAAGGCTATCGTCATCCAAATAAGACCTTGTTCCGGCCATAACAACCTTTAAGTAGGTTTTCGGGTCTTGCGCGATATCTCCCAATTCAGGGAAGTGGACTCCGTACCACTCTTTAACGCGCGTCGAAAGAAGATTTAACGTGCTATCCAGATCGTCTATAGCCCTTATTCCCTCCGCAGCGAGTAAATCTTTTCTGGAAGACCGCTCAGATACCCCAGCCCTACTTTGTTGGGCGGCCGTCTCGGTAACGGCCTTTCTGTATTCATCAATCGTAAGTCCCAGACCAGTAGCTATCTTATCTTCACTAAGAACATCTCTGAACTCTTGGGGCCCCGCCATACGAACCTTAAGCTTAGGTTTAAGCGCATTCATTAAATCCTCCGAAAAAACCACTACCTCTTCAGAATCGGTCATGTATTGGACTACTTCTGAAAGTTCCTGGGGGAATTCCCCAGCCGCAAGCTTAAGGAGAATCGGCGAAGCTTCGCCTTGATTGAATTTCTTTGAGTAAGTTTTGTATAAATCTTTATTAAGCAATAGGATTCCCGCGGGGCTAATCACTAGATAATATAGCATAAAATTAACGCTCGCTCTCTTAAAAGCCTCTCTAGAGCGAACTTTCAATTACTGACGCCCTCTCCGGCCTAAAGGTTAAGGTTCTTGCTTCAGCGAAGCATAGCTGATGCCTTCCCTCTGCTATTTGATCTCCTCTTCTTTCTGGAGAGGTGCCTGTGCCCTCTTCTCAACTTCTTTTCAAACTTCCTGTAGGCGTTAATTGGCTCTACCGCTATGCCATCAGACGCCGCCAGGAAGCGCGTTATGCCCATGTCGAGGCCGACTGTCCCGCGTCCCCTCTCCAGCTTCTCATCGCTCTCATACTGTATAAAGGCGTAGTAGCGATCGACGCCCCCTCGTCACCACGATCTGCCTGATACGGCTCGATATGGGGACTCAATGCAAAACTTCGGGATCATCAGCCCCTTCCCTGCTGCCTTGAACCCGCTGGGCACTGCGAGGTATTGCCTGCTGTCCTTCTTGGGTTTAAACGCGGGGCAGTTAGCATTATGGCTGAAGAATGCCTTGAAGGCCATGTCCAGCTGGAAGAGGGAGTGCTACAGGCTCTGCGCGCTGGCCTCATTTAGCCACGGCAGTTCTTTTTTTGAATGCAGCCAGCATCTTCGGTGTATCGAACAAGGTGAGCCCCTTCTTCGCGTCGTCCTTATGCTCCGCGTAGTACTTAGTCCGAACTTCCAGAAAGTGATTCCACACAAACCTGCACGCGCCGAAGTGCTCCTCAAGGAGCACTCGCTAATCCTCGTTTAGGTACAGGCGCACGGGGGTCTTTATCGCGATGTATCGCACTTATACAACGGGCCTGATTAATATAAAAGTTTTGCAATTCATCTCCTCCCTGGAAATCGGAGCCTTCTCGCTTATTACTGTAAACCAAACCTGAAACGATAAATTGGAGGATCCCAAAACTATGCAACGCGAACCAAAAACGCTTCCTGATCTAATAGAATAAAAACCAAATCCCGCCGCTTCGATGGGAAAAGCGCGCTGGAACCACAACCCCGACAACTATACCTAAGAAATAGGCCTAAAAATTGGCCTTATGCTACGTCTTATTTTCATTGTGCGCCGAAATGGATTGGCGCTGCACTAAGTATATGCCTAGAATCAGAAGCAAAGCGATCCCTGCTTCAGTTAGAACGGATGGTGAGAACGTGAAAAGGAAGGCCGCCGTAAGCGCAAACATGCCTACTTCGAAAATCGGGTACAGCGGAGCTTTAAACTTACCCTTGTATCCTTTAGTCCTCAGGCTTATGAGCGAGGGACCCACGAATAAGTATGAATAAACGAACCCGAAGGTCGCTAGATCAGCCAAATAAATGAAGCTAGGTGTTATGAATGCTATTGCCATTAAAAATGCGGCCGTAATCGTAGAAATCCAGGGGATGTGACGAGAATTTAGGGAGGCCATCTTAGATGGCAGATAGCCATCTTTACTCATTTGATAAATTGTCCTGGATGAGGAAGCTACCCATAGAAGCGTTACGCCCGCTGAAGCCAATATAGCAGCAGGTATTACTAAGAATTTTATTATAATTGGAGCGTTCACTGCGCTCAGCGCGGCTATAAAAGCGGTAGTTGTCTTTCCGTAGTCATACCATCCTCTAGCCATTAGCAGTACAATGAGTACCCCAACGTATATGATCATTGCAGTTATCTGCGAACCGTAGATTCCCCTGGGTACATCCCTTTCGGGCTTTTTAGCCTCAGCCGTGAAAACGGCAACGGTATTAAACCCGGTGTACGCGAAAAACGCTATAGTAGCTGCCTTCGCAACACCAGAAAGCCCATTGGGGGCTAGGGGCACGAAATGATAAAAAAGCGTTGGGGGCGGCCTTATAAACACTATAGCCGCAACAGCTGCAGCAAAGAGCAGTATCACTGACACCTTGAAAGCAACAAAGATCATTTCTGTGGTAGCAGTAGGACTCACACCAAACAAGTTAAGCAATACCCACATACCTAACACAGTACCCGCTAACGCGGGTACAAAAAAGGCGGGAGGGCTCATCCTCAATAAGCCCACAATTATAGCCTGCTTTACAAACGTAGCCATCGCTATGGCAACAGCAGCACCACCTATGGTATAACCCATAACCCTCATAAGTCCCACTGAAATAGCCCAAAAACCGCCTAAACCCTCCCTAGTAAAGGAGTATATAGCACCGCTAGTCCTCCTGAGTTGCGGCATTGAGGCTATTTCCGCCGAAATAAGGGCTATGCCCAACCCAAAAAGACCAACTAACAAGTACGCTAGAACAGCCGAAGGCCCAGCGATTTTTAGGACGTAACCGCTGTAGAAAAATATCGACGATCCAACTATGTCGCCTACACCCGCGGCCAGCAAGGCCCAAAAAGAAAGTCTTCTAGATAACTCGATATCCTCAACTTCTTGCATGTCTTCACCTCAGATTTTGGCCGCATATCTAAATTTATATGTTTCTATTCATAATTACGTTAAAAAAATGCAAAAGTGAGTACCCTTCTTTAAACGTACTTGTAGTCCCAATGCATACCCAAAATGCTTAGGCGAGCTATTCTTCGGCTAAAGCTTAAGCTTCGACGGGCGACGCCTGCCCGCACGCATACCGCGCAAGCCTGAAGCATCTCGGCAGGCCAATCGGCCGCAGCAGCTATTTTTATCAGGCTTGAGGGGCCCAACAATAAGGAAAATCACCTATCTCTAAACTGCTCTTATCATAAACCATTAAGCCTCGAGCGGGCTTCGAACCCGCGACCCCCTGCTTACGAGGCAGGTGCTCTG
>ERZ1669250.462-NODE-462-length-18514-cov-3.502194_pt1 | contig 18514 bp, 22 predicted proteins | sample MGYA00579295_ERZ1669250 | MGnify/ENA primary metagenome ERZ1669250 (study PRJEB41166, sample SAMN08046056) | hot springs metagenome | biome: hot spring; feature: acid hot spring; material: thermophilic sediment; isolation source: thermophilic sediment from acid...
TGCATTTTATTAATTTAGGAACATAAACTGATTTTATTATAACATGCGGTAATAATATTGATGTCAAGTAAACTATCGAAGACCGAGGAATTAGCTGCTAAGTTGTATTTCAATGAGGGGTTGAAACCTAAAGAGATAGCGCAGAAATTAGGCATATCCGTTAACACAGTGTACAAGGCAATATCTAAGTATAGAGCATTTGCTAAAAATGTTGATCAGGAGTCAAATGGGGACCAGGCTATTAATAACGCATTAGGTAAGGATAATATGGATGTTTTATTTCCTGAAAATTATGTCTTTAATGTTAAACTATCTATTATAACAACCCAACCACTATCTTTAAAGAATAACGAGCCCCCTGAAGGTATGTACCAAGGTGAATTAATTAATGAAATAAGGGCCCTTAGAGAGTTAGTCAGCAAGCTTGTTGAGAAGGTGGAGGAATTAGAAAGGAGGAGTATTTGCGTCCATGGCTCCACAGATGATTATGATCATAGTAATAAAGGTAATACAACACAAAGCGATCACTCAGTTCCCGATTTCCTGCGTGACAATCCATGGGTTGATGTAATTAAGTCAATACATAGTACTTCGTAAGTTTCAATTGGTTTCGCAGGAGTTTCTTCCTGTTTCTCTCTTTCAATTATTAAGAGAGAGTGGGTTTATAAGTAGGTATGTGGGTTTCATTATGTGAAACAGAACGTTATAGCAAACACATTTTTCACCGTAATGGATGTAACTACAACGATATTACTCTACGTGGTGTTCCCGATAGTTCCATTATACGTTTTCATAGTCTTACTAGTATTGGTGCTCACGTCATCAATTTTTAAGAGATATGGCCTAGTATCCGCAATAATTGTAACATATGTAATATTTATATTCATAACCGCCTTAAACCGTGCATCATTACTAATAATGCCATTTCTACTACTCACGTACTTAATAACTGAAGCTGGCATCATCAATGATATAGCCGTAATATCGTGGACATTACTCTTCACACCGCTTTATTGGTTATCGATACCATTAGCCATTACACCAACCATTAAGGGGTACGGCATTAGGTCTTCGGTGGTGTTCTCGTTGCTATCGTTATTATACATAATCGCCGCGGCGTTCATAGGCATTAAGTGGATACCGATAACTGCAATATCGATATCAAACCTTAATTTAATCCAAGGCCTCCAAGAATTACTCTTTGGTAATGTATCGATAACTCTAGGTATGGGTTATGATGAAGTAATTAATGTATTATTGTATGTGATTTTTGCAATAATAATAGTCGCACCACCATTAATAGGTAGGTACTTAACAAGGATAGTAACCCAACTCGCCTTAGGGCAGGACATTGTTCAGGTAATCATGAATTTAGCACCATTATTATTAACGGTAGCCCTACTCTATATACCGGGGATTATCATTAATTCGGTGAATTACGAAGTGACCCCCTTAATAATGCTAGGTTCTGTTATCATGGGTTCTCTAGGGTATTTAACCGATAAGTTGCCGAGCATTATGAGGCTATGGATTGTCTCCTTAACGACTAACAGGAAGAAGATGCCTATTGCAATACCAATTATTGATCCATTAGTAATAACAGAGTATGGGTATTGGGCTAAGAAATTACCTAAGGAGGATCAGGATATAGTAAGTAATATTGTGAATACGGTATCAAAGACAGGGTTTGTGGTGCTGAAAGCCCGATGGTCTCAGGATAAGATAGACATAACTAGTAAGGTTCTCTTTGGTATTACAAGAGCTAAAGGCTTCATAATTAAAGGCGATATTGATTATATACCTGAAGACGTTGATTGGTTCGTCAGGACTCATGAGAAATCTTTACTTATCATCATACCAACAGGCAGTATAAATAAGAGGGTTGTTTCTAAATTGATTGATTACACTAGACGGGTGAAGGCAAACGTGGTAATTGTAAACACTGGTAATGATGCGATAATCAATAATTTAAGGAGATACGGTATAGAGACCCTGGATTATGAGCCAGAGGTTGTAGAGAACGTAGAACAACAAACCAAGCAAATTGAAGAAATTAATGTAAGTAATAACAATAATATTAGCAACGCCACTACAAATGCTGAAGCTACAAAGGTTATTAGCGAGAAACCAGAACAGAAAATAAATGTCGAACCTCCTCCCATTGGTAATAATGTTGAGACTAAGAGGGTTGAGGAGGAGGTTAATAGCTTGGAGATTAGTAAAAATACGGCTGTAACAAAACCCATTAACAGGGAGATAAAACCATCAACAGAGCAGCCACAGACATTACCTAGGAAGGTTCAGGAGGCAATGGGAAAGAAAAAGTCCCGTGATGATAAAGGTAAACGTACAACAGGCAATGTTGTAGTCATGCTCGATCCTGTGGATTTAATAAACATGAGCATTAAGTCTAAGCTCATTGATTATGTGGATTCATCAGTTAGACTTAGAGACATGCTTGCCAATCTTGGTCTTAAATACGTATCGTCAATACTAATAGTTGGTCCTCCAAGGTCAGGAAAAACCGCTTTGATTAACTATGTATCTAAACATCTTGGGGTGCAGATAATCGATTATAAGGATCCAAGTATCTCCATAACCGATAATGCTATAATTCACGTGCCAAACCTCGAGGAGGCTATTAATGAAAATGTGGATCATGTGCGTAAATTGATAAATATAGCTAAGGCTAAGCACCTGGTGGTTATCTTCGAGAGCAGTAATCCATGGAGTCTAGACCAGGAGTTTATTAAGAATATTGTTGATGCGGTAATACCTATACTTCCGCCTACTGATGATTATATTGATGAGGTTATTCAAAATAAATTGAATATCAATAATAAGGACGCTGAGATCATAAAGAGTATAATTAAGTCATGCCCGGCTGTAGAGGCTATCGAAAAAATAGGGCGTTATTTATCCTCTAAAGAAGGCGATATAATATGTGATGACATGTTCAAAAAGTACCAGGATTATTCACGGTCATTAAGTGCTTAAATAAATATTATTTTTCTCAATGTTGAATGAAGATTAGGATAGCAACTAGAGGCAGTAAGTTATCATTAATACAGACTAGGATTGTTATGGATATGATAAGGAAGGTTGAGCCTAATGTTCAATTCGAGATAATTACCGTGAGGACTACCGGTGATGTTGTTCAGGACAAACCGTTATATGCTATTGGTGTTAAGGGGATATTCGAGAAGGAGGTTAATATCGCCTTATTGAGGAATGAGGCCGACATAGCTGTTCATAGTCTTAAGGACTTACCAAGCGAGATAAGTCCAGGTCTCGTAATAGCTGGTTTCTCGCCTAGGGATCCTCCTTATGACGTGCTTGTTGTTAAAGATGGTGATCCAGACAGCATATTATCATTACCAAGCGGTGCTAGGGTAGGCACATCCAGCGTTAGGCGTAAGGCCTTTCTCCTAAATATACGCCGCGACTTAAATATAGACGTTATTAGGGGCAATGTGGATACACGAGTGAATAAGCTGATTAGGGGTGATTACAACGCTATTGTTATAGCTGAGGCAGGTTTAGTAAGGCTCTTTGATGATTTAAAGAACCTAAAAATTAAGTATACACGCATAGCGCCTGATATATTGCCGCCAGCGCCCGGTCAGGGAATAATAGCCGTGGTTGCGCGTGAAAAGGATACAAACATAATAGACCTCTTAGAGAAGGCTAGCGACCCAAAGGCCAAGGCTGAAGCGTTAGCCGAGAGAGCATTTTTAAGGGCTGTTGGTGGTGGTTGCCACGTACCTGTTGGTGGTGTGGCAATACATATTGATGATGGTATGGAGTTCATAGCGGGTATTGCAAGTATCGATGGTACTAGGAAGAGGATAATTAGGATACGTGGTTCATCAGATAATCCGCAAGAGCTAGGCATTAAAGCCGCAAATGAGTTACTTAAGCAGTGGAATATGAAAACGGCGAATTCATACATGTAAAAAGCATATTTTATATAGCATTTCAAAGATACTATACCTAATGGCTAGGCTTTATTTTGATGGAAATTCCGAATTAATAAGAGATAAGATAATTGCGATGATAGGCTTTGGTAATCAGGGCAGTGCCCAAGCGCTCAATTTGAGAGATGGTGGATTTAAGGTTATTGTTGGTAATATCGAGGACGAATATGCCGAGAGAGCCAGAAAGCTGGGTTTTACTGTGTATTCAATTTCGAACGCTGTTAAACAGGGAGAGATCATAGTAATGGCAATACCAGACGAGGTTCAACCGGAGGTTTGGTCAAGGGATATACTGCCAAATTTGGCGCCTGAAAAGATCGTGATCTTCCTTAGTGGTTATAATATTTATTATGGTTTCATAAAACCACCTAAGGATAACGACGTAATAATGGTTGCGCCAAGAATGATAGGCGAAGGCGTTAGAGAAAATTTCGTAAATGGCAGAGGCTTTCCCGTACTTATTGGTGTTGCTAATAATCACAGCGGTAAGGCCTGGGATTATGCACTGTCTTATTCAAAGGCCATTGGTGCTATTGGAAAGCCTGGAGGCGTGGCTGTAGAATCAAGCTTTGAGGAGGAAACAATTACGGATCTATTTAGTGAGCATACGTGGGCCGGCGCATTCCTCTTCATGTTAGCTGAGGGTTATAGGATACTTATTGAGAATGGCGTTTCTCCTGAAGCGGCCATGCTAGAGTTATGGGCTTCCGGTGAGTTAATTGCGATCACGAAGGCAATAGTCGAGAAGGGGCTATTTGCTCAGTTAAGGGGTCACTCAACGACTAGCCAATTCGGCCACCTGACCTGGGGTCCTAAGTATGTGACAGATGAGGTCAAGAAATTAATGAGAGAAGCCATTAGGCAGATTAAGGATGGTACTTTTGCCAAGGAGTGGTTACTTGAAAGATTAGCTGGTTATCCTGTCTTTAATAGATTGTGGGATGAGATCACAAAGAGTGATGTTTGGAGAGATGAGGACAGGCTCTATAGGTTATTGGGTAGGCGTTGATTTACGGTATTAATGGCAACCTAAGCACCATTGCTATTAAGGACGTCGTAACTGGTATTGCTAGATTATCCTCCATACCATACGCCTCGGCCAATGCCGCAACAACCGTTACTGCTAAAGACCCTATTAATTTGTTAGTGAATATGTATAGGATTATTGCTAGGGCGACCATTCCCACGAGCATCCCCTCTATCGTAGCGCTGCTAAATGGTAGCTTAACCCTGCCTATCAACGTACCTCCAAGTGCGCTCATCGTATCGTAAACTATTATCGATATGATACCGTAAATAACGTAATTACCTGTTAACAATTGACTTACTAAAACGCCTATGGCGCCCATTAAAATACCTAAATAACCACCTCTTCTCTCGTAATCTCTTTCGACACTTTCAAGTAAGTCCTTAACCGTTTTCTCTAATCGCATCAAACCATCATCGAGAACCTCTATGGGTATTGCGGAACTTATTGGTGATTTCGTGAGTTGTTGCAGTACAGATCTCCTGGCACTTGTTAATGCATCCAAGAGTACCAGTGTTATTATTGGTCTCTTAACCTGTATTATGTATATTACTGAGACACCCAGTGTTATTATCGTGAAATACAAAGTTGTTGATAATCCATAAGCATTTATATTTATTATGAATGGTATTATCAGGAAGACGGATAATACCACATGTATTAATTTCCTAAGTGCTACTACCTTCAATTGCTGTATCCTGTTCAAGATCAACACCTATCACGTACACTAATAAGGGTGCCCCTTTCTTTAACCTATCTATGAGAACCCTATTTAAGTCAGCAGCCGCCTTATTGGCTTTAATCATTAGTGTGGCGTCATCGATATAACTGCTCCTTCTAATTATTAACTTGGTACTATGGCTAAGGGATAACTTTGGCGAACCATGACCAATAACATAATCAAAATACTCTCCTGACGAAAACAACACTATCACTAGTGACTTATCCTTTCTAATTACCTCCTTAAGTTCTGGCTTAAGATCGGCAAGGCCCTTATCAGCCCTTATACCGATTATGCAATCTCCCCTGGGTGTTAAGTAATCATCCTTGGTCACCTCAATGGTAGTTCTATGCCTAGCGCTCACGTTTATGTGGCCCCAGGCCCTGATTTGGTCGATTACAACCTTAACCACGTGATTTTATGTTCAATAAAGCTTAATTATCTTAACTTTAATGGCATTAGTAATGGATATTGAGGAGAGACTGTCATTGATAACGAGGTACCCTACGGAGGAGGTATTAACGATTGATGAGTTAAGGCAGTACATGGAGACTGGTGCTAGGTTGAAGCACTACATAGGTTTTGAAATAAGCGGTTATATACACATTGGTACGGGCATAGTTAGCCTATCTAAGGTTGTTGATTTACAAAAGGCTGGCGTGGAGGTCTCCATACTACTTGCCGATATACACTCATGGTTAAATAACAAGCTTGGCGGTGATCTTGACCTAATAAGGAAGGTAGCTAATAAATACTATGTGGAGACGTTTAAGAAGGCCATAGAGGTACTCGGCGGAGATCCCAATAGCGTCAACTTCTATATGGCCAGTGATCTTTACCATAATAATGATGAGTATTGGTACTTAATACTCGACCTTGCCAGGATGACTAACTTAGCCGATATTAGGCATAGCTTGACGATACTAGGTAGGAAGATGGGTGAATCAATACCAATGTCCTGGTTAGTATACCCGCTGCTTCAGGTTGCTGATGTTTTCGTTATAGGCTCTCACATTGCTCATGGTGGTATTGATCAAAGAAAGGCCTACGTGTTGGCTAGGGAGGTTGCTCTTAAGGTTAGGTTCTATCCATTAACGCTCAATGGTGAGAAGGTAAAGCCTATAGCTTTGTTCCATAGTTTAATACCTGCCCTAAACATAACTGGTAAGGAGTCTAAGGAAGAGTTGAGTGAGTTGAAGATGAGTAAATCCATACCTGATACGGCGATTTTCCTGCACGATACGGAGGAAGATATTAGGCAGAAGATACTCAAGGCGTATTGTCCACCCAGAGAGATACGTATGAATCCCGTCATTGAACTCGCCCACCTCTTCTCGTTTAGAGAGCGTAGGAGCGAGCCATTCATCATAGAAAGGCCTCAGCAATATGGTGGTGGTCGTTTAGAGTTTTGGACCTTTGATGAACTAGTGAAGGCATATGTTGAAGGTAAGATTCATCCGTTAGATTTGAAGAATGCTGTTGTTAATGAGGTTATTAAGCGCCTCGATCCAATAATTAAGTGGTTCCAGAGCGGTCAAGGTGCCCATCTGCTAGAGGAGATGAATAATATAATGAAGATCACAAGATAACATTACCTAAATACGTTCTTAATCAACTCACTAATACGCCTTGGTTCTATAAACGATAATTCGCTCATAATAGAATACATAACTCTCGCAAAGACACTTGGTCTCTTTACGAAGGCCCTCATTATCGCATTCACATGATCATCATAATCATAAACCTCGACATCTACCTTGCTCATTAATTTTAGTGCGTTACTTAAACTATTATTTATAAGCATATGAAGTACATACGATGCCGCACTCAGCGCCTTAACCCTATTTTTAATGAACTTCCTATATGCCATGTCATACATCTGCAACGCATCATTTATTGACAACCCCTCCTTAATCGCGCCATATATGCTTTCCGAAAGCAACTTGGCACTAAGCATTCCCATAATTATTCCTCCACCAGTCATAGGCTTGACAAATCCAGCCGCATCACCAATAACCGCTACATTACCCATGGCAGTCACACGTTCAGGGGCGCCACCAATCACAATCCTACCACCAAACGGCTTATACCTCTCTGCCTCAATGATCTTTAGTAATTCCGTAAACTTAACCCACGTATTTAAATCATCGGCTATACCCACCCTAAATTCATAATAATCTTTAGGTACAATCCACGCAAAATAATGGCTACTCAGCCTTCTATCGAATATTACCACAATCTCATCATCACCCCTAGGCATTAGGTTGCTCGTGGTATACGTCTTGGTATCTGTCTGCACACCATACACATAGTTGGGTTGCCAGGGTATGAACTTCTTGGCCAACACTGCCGAGGACCCCTCAGCGATTATAGCTAACTCGTATGTCTCTTGTCTGGACCTGGTCGTTAATACACCGTTACCTAGATCCATAACGCGTTCGCCTAAATTCAAAGTTACACTACCTGCCTCGTCTATTAAGTAATGCTCAAGACCAGGCCTATCAACCATGGCTATCGCCCTCCTCCTGAAGTCAAAGGTTATGTCATTGCCTTCGAGATCCGTTATTCTCACGTATCTATACGTATTTATTATTGGAGGTGTTATTCCAAGTACCTTTAATGAGTCGAGATTGACGAGACCTGTACAATGAGGTGGCATGCCGAGTACCCTGTCTTCCTCGAAAATCTTCACATTCATGACCTTGCTTAACTCGCGGGCTAAATAGAGACCACTAGGTCCTGCCCCAATTATTGTAACGTTGCTTATGTTCACTGCGTCTTGCGTTAAAATTAACAATTTAATATTTGTTTAGTTATCTAGGGATAAATGGTGCTTAATTACACAAAGGTGATAGCTGACCCGGCACTTGGTTGGATTAGGCTTACGGATGAGGAAGCGAGGTTTATTGATTCGTGTAAGTACATACAGAGATTAAGGCACATTCGACAACTCGGCTTAACATACATGGTATATCCCTCGGCACGCCATAGTAGGTTTGAACACTCACTCGGTGCTTTACATGTAGTATCGCTCATGTTTGAGAAATTGATGAGATTGAGCGATGTTCGAGAATTACTACTGAATTTTGGTAAATCCATTGGTTTAGATACGGAAAACGAATTATTACTTCACATGAGAATCACAGCCCTATTGCATGATCTCGGTCATTTACCATTCTCGCACGTGTTTGAGGGAGTTTTCGGCCAGGGTATTGATCCATTAATTATTAATTGCAGTGAGAACGCTCGTGAATTCGCATTAGGCAATGTTTTCAAAGGCCCCTTTAAGGAGCATGAGTTAATAACGTACTTCATACTTACTAATAATGATGAGTTTAAGAAGGTGCTTAATGAATCATTGCCGAATATCGATTTACGCATAATTAAGGCGTTGTTACATAGTGATATTATAAACAAGATCATCAAGGTCGTACCTAGCTACTCAGAAGTTATTGATCAAAGGGATAGGGAATTCCTCCAGTCAATGAGCGATAAATCAAGAATATTTAATATATTGAGAAGTCTGATCTCTGGCTATCTTGATGCAGATAGAATTGAGTATATACTTAGGGATTCGTATCTAACGGGAGCGAGTATTGGTACATCAATTAGCATAGGCGATATTGAGAGGATCTTTGATAATATGAGAGTTGTGATGAATAATAATGATTATGCACTAGCGTTTGATGAGAAGGCTCGGGCTAATCTTGAAGGCTTCATAATCGCGAGATTCAACATATATAAATTAGTCTACCTCCATCATAAGGTCGTTCTATTTAATACATTGGCAAGAAACTTAATGAGCGAGTTGCTTAGGCATTATGATGAGCTTAATGATGAGATTAAGGACTATATGTGCCGTCTTTATAGATTCTCCATAGGGATGCTCGATGGTTACGACGCCATGTATATAACAGATGACTACTTCCTATCCCTACTACTAAGAAATAGGCAGTACTTAACGAGTAAGATACGGTATATATCGAAGTACCTAGAACCCCTCCTGACCAGGAATACCGTCTACAAGGCTCTATGGAAGAGAGACTTTGAGTTCATAGACCTTATTAGCAGGCAGGGAATTAAATTGGAACTAATTAATGATGCCTTCCCATACCTATTAAGTAAGGGTGAGATAAAGGATAAGGTTCTAGATACATTTTATGATAAAGTACGTGAAAAACTACGTAATGATGAATGCCTTAAAAATATAGTCAATGATGATTTAAGGTCAACAATAATAATTGGATTTAGGGCATTTGAACCTGAGACTAGGTTAAGGATACTTCATGGAAATAGGCTTGTTGATATAAATGAGTTATCGCCATTAGCGATGTCGGTGATCGATACCTGGAGAAAATCACCGCACATATTCGTATTCGTTGATACCACGAAGGTAAAGGACGCTTGTAAAGCCATCGATATGAATACCGTTTTTGACGACCTTAGGAATATGGTTATAGCGGCGATGAATGAAACATTAATGAGCCTTAGTGACATTGTTAGTAAGTATTTCGAAAATTCTCAAATAATGAGCCCCATCATCACTTAGCACAATCTTACCACCATCTATCGTTATTATATCAAGTAGGTAAATCATATCGCCAGGATTTACTGCAGAGTCTAGCGTGCCAAAGCTCTTACTAATCTTAGAGATTAGGTTTGGAAATTCATCAGCGTTGATACCACCAAGTCTTAGAAGTTCCTTAGCAATCATTGCCTTAAAAATTGCCAAGCTAAGGGAGTCCTGCGATTTCATCAATGAATAATTACGAAAAACCCACTTATTAGGCTAGTGATTAAAATTATACCTCAGTACAGGCCAAAACTTTTAGTCACGTATTTATTTAAAATAAATCAATGGGATACCTACTTATAGGCCTTGAGCCACTTTCTGTGACTAGTATTGTATCCTCAATCCTAACACCACCAACACCCCTAATATAAACGCCGGGTTCGATCGTGATCACGAAGTAGGGCCTTAACTCCTCCTCACTAGAAGGACCTATGGCTGGTCTCTCATGGACTTCAATACCAACGCCATGACCAGTACTGTGTATGTAATATCTATCATAGCCATACTCAGAAAGCACCTTACGTGCTATTGAGTCAACATCCTTAGCCTTAACACCAGGCCTTACGTAATTAACGGCTTTCCTATAAGCCTCGAGCACGGCTAACGCCACATCTCTTAGCTCCTTACTCACCGAACCCACGGCTACGGTTCTAGTCATATCAGTACAATAAAGGCGATACCTAGCACCCACATCTATAGTCACTAATTCACCCCTGCTTATTATCTTATTTGTAAATACATGGTGAGGGTAAGCACCATTAGGTCCAGAGGCAACGATAGGTCTAAAAGCCACATCCTCAGCACCCCTGCTTATCATTCCCTGATAGAGACTGGCCGCCACACTGCTCTCTCTTTTTCCCTCAAGTCCTGCCTTAAGAACCTCATCGAGAGTTTCCTCAGTTATCCTAGTCGAATCCTCGATCATACGCACCTCATACTCATCCTTAACCTCCCTAATACTCAGTATCTTATCATTAATATTAACAACCTTAATCCCAGCCGAATTAAGTTCCTTAACTATTGGTGAGTCAGAATTATCAACACCAACTATATTATTTGGGCCAAGACCAACCTCCTTAAGTAAATAATCACCTAAGCTCTTAGACACGAAGAGCCTCTCTTCCGGCATCCTCTGCGGTACCTCTACCGTGGAGTAACCAAGTAGTGCGACTTCATTGCCTATAATATCCCGAACTCTTTGAAAGTCAAGGCGTGGAATCACTAACGTGGTATCAAGTGCCCTATTTATTATGAGCATTAATCCACTATCAATTCCTGTAAAATACTCCAGATTCGATTCATTCAACACTATGATAAAGTCTAAACTTAATTCATCAAAAACATTTGATATCTTCTTAACACGGTTCTTGATTAAGCCCACGACCCATTTAAAAGTTATACATTTTTAAATTACTTCTCTAAATTCAATAGCAATGATTAATTGGAGTGTGGAGTCTGAGGATGCATTGATGACTACATACGTATATAGGTACTCCATACTTAATAAAACAATAGAGGCTAGGGTAGTATTTGATAAAGCTCTCAATAAGTATAAGCTAAGGTTTATATCAATAAAGCCATCAAGTGAAGACGAAGTATCGCTGCTCACGATATTAACTCCCCACTTTAAGTTCACAATAGATTATGTCCAGGATGGTAAAGTCGTAATGATATATCCAAGCCCAGAGACCGAATTTTTTAATGATCTTCAATCCGTAAATACATACATGGACTCATTAACAACATTAATAACTGAGTTAATCAGTTATTCAAGCAATCCATTATTAAAATCGGAAATAAATTCTGAATTATTATCGAGAGGCTGGGTAGTTGATTTGAGCGGATCATTGGTGAGTATGTTTAAGGTTTATGATACTAAGGCTGGTTTAATTAGGGTTAATGTAGACCTTGAGCAACACCAGCTTGAGTTGGGTAAGGTTAAGGTCGATGTTTTAGTAAGGGCTATAACCGCATTGAATTGCATTGTTAATTTATTGGTTGGTAAAGGATTTGTAAGTTCGATTGTTTATGAGGATCTAGGCATTGCGCACTTAACGGGTGAGTTCCCAAGCCTTGGAATACTGACATTAATAGCCTCTAAGATTGATGATATTATTAATGAGATTGAGAAGGCATGTACATAATGAGATATTCATGAGAGGCGGTATATACCATCTGGCGTAAGGTCGTTATTCATACTCAATAGTAATTTATAAATATAAGTTTTAGATTTAGCACAGTCAGTATGGTTTTAATAAATTCTAATTATTACGTGGTGATCTCCATAGCATTTATTCAATTAGTCGTGCTATCCTCATTATTATATCAGATATTTAAGGAAACAAAAAGACCTATGGAGAAGGAGCAGGATAACGCCAAAGTTAGTAATGCATCATCATCAATAAGTCAATTAGAATTTGATACGCATAGTAGGAATAGGGCTAGTAATGCAGGTATCGACTCATTATCAGGCAGTATTAATGAGGATGAGGTGAGGGTCCTATCGTACTTATTATCGAGGGGTGGTGAGGCCTATCAGGCAGAGATTGCTAGGGAATTGGAATTACCTAAGAGTACGGTTTCTAGGATAATTAGGAGGTTACATGAGAAAGGCCTAGTAACTGTTAGGAGGGTTAGTAGGTTTAGTTATGTTCAGGTTACGGATATTGATTACGTAAGCGATTTAATTAATAAGTCACGCCTGAATAAGCCTTGACATTAATTTATCAGCTATTAGTGCAATTAGGTGATTGTCTATAGTTCCGTACGGTCCCCTACCCGTTGTTTTGGCAACGGCAACTGCATTGGAATAAATGAAAGACCACACCTTATCCTCGCCCTTACTAAGCATGTGGGTGAGGGTACACGTCAATACATCACCAGCGCCTGTCGTATCTACGGCATTGATGATGTTGTTTGTTGAGACCATGAATTTTTTATTATCATGTATTAGGATTGAGCCACGAACGCCCATCGTTAGTACCAATACCTTATTTGGAAACTTATTGGCTATGGCATCGATATGCTCGATTTGTACGTCATCAATGCTCATTTTTACTAAGTCCGCATTCTTTATAATCTCAGTTATATAATCAATGCTTGTGCTTATGCTTACATAACCCTTGTCATCAAAAACTCGGGTGAAGCCCTGTATATCAACTCCTAAAAAACTGACTTGCCTTCTTATATACCTAAGAAGATCAAGGTTCAATTCCCTAGCTATTGGGTTCACGGCAATTGCATTAGGTAGGTCGTATAAGTCCTCAATCATGAAATCTCTACATCTAGATAATAATCTTAACCTTCTACTACCATCGCTAAAGTACGTTATTTCATAAGACGTGGTGCTGCATCCATCAATTATCTTGATCCTTTGGGTAGGTATTTTCCTCTCTTCATAATCCTTAATGTATGTAATGAAGTCTCTACCGACTATTGATATCGGCATTACATCGATACTTACCTGTTTTAAATAAAATGAACAGTATGTCGGAGCGCCACCTGGGGATTTCCAAGACATACCCTCCTTTCTTATTACGTCAATAGCGGCATGACCGAGGATTCCGAGCATTACGCGCTCCTGTTATTTAGGGTTATTAAATTATTGGGGATAAATATATCAAGTATGGTCTTCACAGAATGCCCAATCCTTCCGAGCCTAACGTCATTTATTATCCTTGAAGACCTTATCAGCGTCATTATCGTACTTGTAAACGCATCAAGCGCCTCTATTGTTGATATTAATGAAATCCTAGCCTCATTACCATTACTTTCCCTTATTACCACAAGCCCATCCCTACTATACACCCTAACCCTACCCCTAATATACTCCTTATATCCAATAAATCTAATGCTATCATTAACCACAAGCCTCAGGTATGCCGTATATATCATAAAGCTCGACTTAATATAACTCCTCAACACCGTCTCCGCGACACTTAGCACCTCATTAACGGCATTACCAAGCATCGCGGTACCTCTAAGGAACTCCTCATTTATGTGGTATCTAACATACGAAGCTCTTCCATCCTTAACACTTACCTCATAAAGCACAAGCTCATCACCCAATAAGGCATAAACCTCAATGCCTGCCGTGCCATTCCAGGAAATGGGTTCCATGGGCTTATTACCTATATAAACTCCCTGATAAGGAACTACCACTATGTAATTACCTAGCTCATCGCAGGGAATAAGAAAATCAAGGTACTTACCCCTATGTACAATACATAGATTATCCCTGCCCAACCTCAGCGCTAGTACGGGGTGCCTCTTCGTTACTAACAACTTAGGTAGCACAATTAAGTGTTTCCACGATATTTAATAGCCTATAACTCAATTTTTGCAATATTACTTAACCCTCTTAAGGAAGACTAAGGGTCCATATTTCTCAAGGTCACTGGCTATCAGGCCTAACGCACCCTCATTCCTGCTGGAATAACCAACTATTCTAACGTCCTTCTCACTCAGTCTAATGTAGTGGTCAAGGTCGAACCTAATTATGACTTCCTTAGGACCGAAGACAACCTTAAACTTAACCTTATTATCCACGAGCCGCCTTACCACGTCGGCAGTCACCGATAATTGCTTAGGTGTTGGTTTACCCCTAGGGCTTCTCTTACGTAACTCGCTAAGTTCCTTCTTCGTCTCCTCATCCTTAATCTTAACAATACCCTTAACCTCATCGACTATTATTGAGTCACCCTGATAATCAACAACCTCGAAATTCTCCACATTATTAACCATGTCTATTAGATCGTTAAGCGATACCTGCCTTACCATATGTCCTTTAAAGGAAGTAAATCAAAGTTTAAATGCATTACGTAATTAATCACCAATTAGCGAGAGGAATCTCCTATACTTATTATCATGAGTCATTAAATGCCTAATAGCATCCTTTAAACTAAAAAATAAGGCGCCGCACTCCCTCCCATCCTTACCCCTGTACTTACACCTTATGTGAGGCGAATTACCCTCATACACAATCTCTAGGACAGGCCTTAATTCAGCGGGTATCTCGGGGATTCTCTCATTACTCATTATGTACATTTTCAATGAGTACCTTAAAAATGCTCCGTTGACTATGTCCTTGGAAATATTAACAACATTTATTAATTAGTTAAGTATTAGGAAGGTGGTCAGGATGATCCCGCAAAAAGATACTGGGAGCATATTATCGTCGGTACCTCATTATAGGTTAAATCCATTCATAAATCGATGTCCAAGCTGTGGCTCTATTATGATCGTCGATGGTGAATGGATTAGGGAGGATAATAGGCGTAAGGCCAAGTTAGTTGAGAGATCCTTGACGTGTCCAAATTGTAAGGTGAGGATTAGGCAATACATATATTTGCAATGATTAGCCAGGGCGAGTGGTTATGTATGCTGACGAGATACAGAGATTGATGGATAGGGCGTCATTATTCATGTTTATATCGGCCATAGCATCCCTACTCTCGGTTATGATGGTTGTAATAGCCGTAAATTTCCTATCTAATGAATTACCACCATCGATAGCCGTTAAGTACTTCCAAATTCTCACATTTCCTGGCTTAAATGCTATAACAGGACTTGTGGCGTTATCCTCAATAATGGCCGTGATAGGGGGATTCATGATATACATGGCCAGGTCGAGCCTAAATAGGAGGGAGTTTATGGGGCTTCCATCTATAATAATTACGAGCCTAATATTGCTCGTAGTTGCTCTTTTATCGTTAATAGGTATATACATGATTTATCAATATTATGTTGGCTTCGTAAATATGATGGGTCCCTTATTCCTTGGTACGTCATCTCTAATAGTATCATCCATACTGCTGGCGGTTTCGGTGGTATTATCGTACTTATCATTTATGATGGCTAATGAATTAAGAAGAAGATACACACCGCGCAGAGTTAGGAGACAACGTCCGCCACCACCGCCACAAGCATGACTGATCTAATTAAAGTTAGTAAAGTGCTATGTACGTATTTTAGCGTTAAAAAATTTATAAATTAATTTAAATTGGGCACGGTGTATGCCTAATTCTGTTGTTGTAATAGGCGATTCACCGATACCGGATAGACCAAGCCGTGACTTAGTCATTTATTCAAGAAACTCCGGTTTAAATGCTATGTATATGCCAATTTCACGAATATCAGTAAAGGTTGATAAGGATGGGCCCCTCACGGTTATTAGGGATAGACCATTTAAGGTTGATGGCATCTTCCTCAGGAGTTTAGGTGTTCTTATAGATGTTGAGACCTTCTTCAGGAGGGCTATAACGATAAAGCTGCTTGAAGAGGGTGGTTCAGTGGTTATTAATCCACTCGATGGGCTATTAAAGACTAGGAATAAGCTTGAGACGACGGTAATACTGAAGAGTAAAGGTTTGCCTGTGCCTGATACCATAGGTACGGAAGACATCATCTATGCGTATGATATGGCAAAGAGTATGAAGGATATTGTAATAAAGCCCTTACAGGGGTCTAGGGGTTACGGTGCTGTAAAGGTCAGCGATGCGGATATAGCTTTTCAAATAATGAGAACATTGTTGACGTTTAAAAAGCCCATATATCTGCAGAAATACATAGAGAAGCCTAACCGTGACATAAGGGTCATGGTAATTGATGGTGATGTCTTTGGATGTATGATAAGGGTTGCGCCAAATGGACAATGGAAGACAAACGTGGCTCAAGGCGCGGTTGGTAAGCCGTGCGTAAATATTGATAAGACAGTTATGGAGATAGCAATAAAGTCGGTAGAGTCTCTTGGGTTGGTTTATGGCGGTGTTGACATTGGTGAGGGAAAGGATGGTTACGTAATTTTCGAGGTTAATGGATCGCCTGATTGGGCAGAATTAACAGCGGTTACTGGCAAGAACCCTGCTAAAGCTCTTGTGGACTCAATGATTAAAAGGCTTAAGGCGTAGAACAATTTCGATGATGATAATAAACTTTATTTTTGCTGAATAGAATCACTGTAATAAGTATGACTAGATGGTTAATTAAGTGTGATAGGTGCGGTTTGGAATCCGTATTTAATGCCGGGTTTGACTTAACGAACCTTGGAAGTAAACTATACATGTATTGTGAGAGGTGTAAGAGAAATACGGAGCACACGGTTTTGGGGTATTACGATGATGATACGGGGGAGTTCGTACCATTCGAGAAGGCATTATCATTTAAATATAAATCATTATGATCCTCCTAATAGCATTCCTTCTCTAGTTCCATTCTTAACGAGAGTAATTCGGCCCTTACTGTCCTTAATTGATTAATTAATTCGTCAAGGCCTGCGAGCTCTCTCTTATCGTCATCCCCTAAATCACCGACAACCTGTTTAATCATTAACTCGCTCTTTCTCTTCTCAGCATCGCCTATTTTCTTATCGACTTCAGCCAATATGTCATTTATGGCATTCACCTTATCATTGCACTGCCTAATCCATTTAACCCTCTCCTTCTCTAGTCTCTCTCTGATATCTCTATAGAGATCCTCCTTAATACTACCCTGAAGAAGTAAATCACTAAGCTTATTCAGTTTCTCCATAATATCCCTAAGCCTCTCCCTGATGCTAACTACCTCGTTCCTTAAGGTACTAACCAAGTTCGAATACTCATTGCCGAACTTCTGAAGCACAACCTTATCATTATCAAAGACAGCACCCACATCGTTGATATTAAATTCCTTGGTACTTCCATCACTCATCCTAATAATTATGGCGATGGGCTTCGAATCCTTTCTACTTAATTTTATACCGTCAACAGTACCGATAACCTTACCATCACTAGTCATAACAGGTTTACCTACATACTTCTTAAGCCTCTTTTCTTGTGACTTTGATGAACTGAAGAATTTAAATATCATTAACATCACGATTAAACCACAGTATAAATAGGTATTATGCGGTAAAATATACGTATTGAGACAGGTATTACAATTTGAAATAGACAAAGCATTGTCTGAGCCTTAAAAAAGTATACGTTGCACAAGTTAAAATAAATCGCTTGCTATTAGTCCTATATAGCGTTTTTATTCTACAGCTCTTTCTCATTTTATTTCTTCGTTTCTTTCTGAAGCGATATATTTATAAATCTGCGTTACATATTGGGCAATGTATGGTGAAGTTAGAGGATCTCGCAAAGAAGGAATACGAAGTAGAAGGACACAAGTTGAAGCCTACTAAGGTTTGGAAGGTGCAGCCTAAGGGTAGGAAGGGCTTCGTAATGGCGTTGTTC
>ERZ1669250.463-NODE-463-length-18480-cov-3.375197_pt1 | contig 18480 bp, 21 predicted proteins | sample MGYA00579295_ERZ1669250 | MGnify/ENA primary metagenome ERZ1669250 (study PRJEB41166, sample SAMN08046056) | hot springs metagenome | biome: hot spring; feature: acid hot spring; material: thermophilic sediment; isolation source: thermophilic sediment from acid...
CCCTCTCAACAGCCTCCTTTATGCCCACCTCACGAGGAGAGTCGAGACCATTCGCTACATCGGTCTCCGGCAATATGCGTATCTTGACGTCCCGCACATCATCCAAGTAAGGGCAAGATGATGATTGCGGATCAAAGAATAACTCTATCTCCATTTGAGAGAACTCCCGTAATCTAACTAGTCCCTGCCGTGGAGATATCTCATTTCTCCCGACTTTACCCATTTGAGCCACCGCTAATGGTAGTCGTCTATTTGATAATTCATAGAGCTTAGCGAAATCAATAAACATTCCCTGCGCCGTTTCAGGCCTAATGAAACCTAAATTATTGCTATAGGGGCCAATAACCGTTTGAAACAATAAATTAAAGCGTTGAACATTACCTAAATCACCACCGCAATTGGGGCACCTTATCCCATATCGTGAAATTAATTCATCGAGATGCTGCTCATCAAGCCCTTCGGTCTTTATCTTTATTCCCTTCTTACGTAACTCGTCCTCCACTAAATGATCAGCCCTATACTTACGTCCACATTTATTGCAAGTAACTAGAAAATCCGTGAAATTCTCTAAATGTCCACTTGCCTCAAAGACTATTTTAGGCATGATTATTGGAGTCTCTACCTCTATTGTGAAATCCATATAAGGCACAATGAATGTCTTGTACCATTTATTCATTATATTTCTCTTTAAACCAACTCCAAGAGGGCCATAATCATAGAACCCACCGGCCTCAACCATACCCTTATATGCATCGAAGCTCTGCCAATAAAACCCCCTCCTTGCTAATAAGTCGTTTAGCTTATCTGACATTCATGAACCGTCAATAATATGGGTTAATAATTTTTCCGAACCATATGACCAAAAAGCGATGAATCTCCTCTGATACAAATTAAAGGCAGCTACTTAAATGGAACGCAGATCATTATTTAATTTTATGAATTGAGGAATCTCCATGAAAGCACTATGCCAAGTGCTGAGAATATTGCTGCAAACGCTATTAGGAACGCGAAATCAAACCATATGCTAGTCATGCCCGTTGCGCCCAGCAATAATTGCCTGGATATATCGTTAGCATAACTTATGGGGTTAATCTCAACTATTGGCTTCAGCCATGATGGCATTAACTTAACTGGATAGAATGAATTACTGGCGAATAATAGCGGCAAATTAAGTAGGTTCATTATGGCCATTTGGGATTCCCAACTCGTTGATCTTAAAGCGAGCATTATGAATAATGACGATAAACCAAGCGACATTAGGAATAGCGCGGCATATGTTCCAGCTATATCCAGCGCCGATAAGCCCGGCTTGAACTGCATGCCGAGCAGTACGGCTATTACGAGGACTATTGTGGCTTGAACCAGGGATCTTATTACTGCAGATAGTACCTTACCCATTATTATGGATCCACGAGATACAGGAGTTGTCAATAATTTATTGAGGAATCCAAGTCTCCTATCCCATACAATCATCATACCGCTATTCATTGACGTGAATAATACTATGAAGGATAACATGCCTGCCGCCAAGAATGAGAAGTAATCCGATGTTCCAAATGTGTTCTTTATGAGCTCAGTCCCTATTTGATCAATCACTTGCTTCGGTATATTGAGCCCGGGAATGTTAAGCCCCGATGTAAACATGTTGCCTATATTCATTGCCTTACCGAATAGTCCTAACCAAAGCACTGGCTGAACTAATGATAAGAGCAGTATGAATGGTGCTTTATACCACTTCTTAAGCTCCCTATTGGTTAATGCCCATAATCCATGAAGTGGGCTAAGATCTTGCTTCTCCATTATGATCTCGCCTTTCTTATGGTTCTCATAGTTGAAAAAGCTTCCTCCCAATTTGATTGTTCTTCCCGGAGACTCTTGCCTGTGTACTTCATGTAGACCTCATCCATAGTTGGCTGCGTTATTGATATTTTCAATACCTTTATGCCATTCTTATTCAGAGACTCCAATATTTTTGGAGCCATGTATCCTCCATCCTTCACGCTCATCCATATGGTATCCCCAGCGACACGCATCTCGCCAGCGCCATCCATGCTGGCTATTATTTCCTTTGCAAGATCAATGTCGCCCACTATTTGCAGGGTAACTATGTCCCCTCCTAAACTCTCCTTCAATTCCTTAGGAGTGCCTATCCTGGCTATCTTGCCCCTATCTATTATAGCTATCCTGTCACAATAGGCATCTGCCTCCTCTAGGTAATGAGTGGTCACTAGAATGGTCATATTATACTCGGTCTTTAACTTGGTTATATAGGACCAGATAGCTGCTCTGGTCTGCACATCTAATCCTAATGTTGGTTCATCAAGGAAAAGTATGCGAGGCCTATTTATTAGCCCCATGGCTATCTCGAGCCGCCTCCTCATGCCTCCGGAGTAGTTTTCCACTTTTTTATTAGCAGCCGACGTTAATTCAACCATATCTAACAATTCCTTCGCTCGTTCCTTGGCGACGTTCTTTGGAATGCCATACAATGATGCCGCTAGCATTAGGTTTTCCCATCCCGTTAAGTCTTCATCGGCCGTGTACTCCTGTAAAACAACTCCTATTGATTGTCTAACTTTCGACGCTTGCTTCACTATGTCATAGCCATTAACCAAGGCCGTACCCTCTGTGGGCTTAACTAGCGTGGTTAGCATACCTATTGTAGTGCTTTTGCCAGCTCCATTGGGACCGAGCAGACCGAATATTTCCCCAATCGATACCTCGAAATTTATGTGATCAACTGCAACTAGCGTTCCGTACCTTTTCGTTAAATTAATGGCCTTTATTGCGCTCATTCTATCAGCCTCTCTAGCCTAGCCCTTATCTCCTCTATTCTATTCTTATACTGCATTATCTTATCCTTGCCCATATCCTCCATATAGGATATGTAGCTTTCCATCTCATTCAGTATATCATCCATAGTCCTCGGCTTAATGGGCCAGGAAAACAATTCACTATACTCTGATGCTTCTGCTATTCCCTTATCGGTTAATTTATACCTGCCGTCACTCAATTTAACTGCTAGACCCTCCTCCACGAGTGAGGATAATAATGGATAAATAGAGCCAGGGGAGGGGCGCCACCATCCCCAAGTTATCCTTTCTATTTCATCCATTATCTCCGCTCCATTCTTCGGAGACTCTTGAAGCATTTGAAGAACAAGTATCCTGAGACCTCCCTTTTTCCTTATACCGCCTCTAAATATGGTGGGCCACATATCGATACCGATATCAATATCCTATTTAAACCTTTCCACAAAGCCTAAACAAAGCTACTAAAACCTAAACACAATGCTCTATGATCTACTGCACACAATAAATGGATGCTCCTATAATAGAGGACCCGCTATAAAAGGGAAAGGTTATTCCTTAACTTCTGGTCAAAAGGAAACAATGCTTATCCTCTATCTGTTGTTGGAGAGATCTTATTTCTCGCTTGGTTTCATCATTTTCTCGTTTAAATAACTATATATTTCATAACCGCTAAATATTCCGTCCTCCGTTATTAATAACGGTGTTGGTCCATCATCGATTGAGTTTATTCGCACCAGCTTCGCCCTAGGCATGAGTTTTCTAACCAGCTCTACCACATTATCATCCATATCATCATAGAGGAGTATTGCCATGGATCTATGGGGATTAAATCATTTATAACGCAATCGTGTAAAAAACGAAAATCATAGCTGGCAAAAGTTTTAATGCTGTAAGGGATCAGCCATGAGGTCTTGTCAATTAAAAATTTTTAAGTATGTCATTGAATACTAGCCAAGGCCGAGGCAAATGAGCGGAGCAAAGGCAAATAATTCTATGGAAGCCAATGGAGATGGATTAATTGGAAAAATACGTACGTGGGTGATAGCGACTAGTCCATCAACATTAACTAGTGCGTTTGCCTCCGTCACATTGGGAGCATCTCTATCCTTTTACTTATATGCCAAAATAAACATACTTTACTATGTTATAACCGTGGCTGGAATAGTCCTAGCGCAGGCTGGGGTTAACTTAGTTCATGATTACTCTGAGTATAAGACTGGCCTAGATGTGGCACATATATCACGGGGATTACCTCATAGGATTCATCCAATAATAAATTTGGGACTAGATCCCAAGTCAGTGAAGCGGGCTGGGTATCTCCTTTTAGTAATTTCAGGTATAATGGGGATATACTTAGCAATTAACACCACATGGGTAATCCTCATAATAGCCTTAGCCGGATTCCTATTTGGAGTCCTCTACAGCGAGGGATTAAGGCTCCATTATAAAGGTATAGGCGAGGCCGTGGCTTTACTATCTATGGGGCCCCTAGTCTCTCTAGGCTCATTCATGGTTCAAGCAACGATATTCAGCTGGGCACCTCTACTGGTTGGATTAATAAATGGGCTCTTTACATTCATAATATTGCTAGGCTCCGGCGCGATAGAAATAGATGCTAGTCGAGAATTCGGCAAGAAAACCATCGCATTAATGTTAGGACTAAGGAGAACTGGATACTTAGCCGTAATCTCCACGATGCTAATATATATAATAATAATTATCTCAGCGATAATTGGTTACTTGCCCTACACATCGTTACTCGCGTTACTAGTAATGCCATTCTCAATAAAATTAACAATACCGCTGCTGAGAAATAGTGGGGCAGGAAATTGGAAGGAACTAAAGGGATTATGGGCTGGTCCATTTAATCATAGGATCATTATCCTAGCAATAATAATTGCATCCATAATAGTCTCGAGATTATTATCCATACCATAGCCGATATGGTTTCCCTAAGCGCAATGAGCTTCTAAACTACTAGGCCTTATTTCCAATTCTTGACTCATTAATTAATGGTGCAGCTAATAACAGGGATACCGTTGTCACCACCACCCACCCAATCAAATAGCCATAATATGCAGATACGGCAGTGAAGAGGGGCTGCAACCATATTCCTATTATCATGTTCATGAAATTAACAAACGCCAAGGATAAGGCGCCTCCCCGAGTCGCCGTTATTGCATATGCAACAGAGAAAGCCATATCGTTAAAGAAGCCGGATAAGGCGCCCAGCAAGAACTCAATGATGGGATCGCTGATCCACATGAAATATAACGGAAGAGATGATGCAATAGTGACTATTATAAGGAGCCGCAACTTATCGCTTGCCCTGTTAAAGAATGCATTAGTCATAAAGCCCCCTAATATTGACGCCACAATTAGTCCTTCAGCTATTAAACCGGCATGAAATGACCCATAACCAAATAAGCGAGCTACTTGGTATGGTAATAATTCGCTTACCACATAGTATGCACCCCATACACCGCTTATTCCTATTGCTATGCCCAGTGATCTCCTTATGTTTCCAATGGCGTAGGTTGGCCTACGCTCGAAGCCTCTTAACGCATATAGATCTACGAGTCCCATGATTATGGCCAATGCCCCCGCTACTATTGTGGCTATCCTCCACTCAAGTAGATCATCCATATATCCCCATAATAAGCCTACTAGACTACCAACGCCGTAAAATGCATTATAAAGTCCCATGACTATGCCTTCCTTGCCCTTATTTAATTCAACTAATGCATAGGCAGCCGATGAAAAGAACAATGCAGCACCTACCCCAGATATTGCTCGTAATGCCAATAATTGCCATAAGCTAGAGGATAAACCGGCAAGTGAAGTGAATGCGCCTAGTATTATCATCCCAATTATTAACGTTCTCTTGGCTCCAAGACGAGACGAGATATAAGCTGAAGGCACTTGAAGCAAAGCAGCACCTATAAAGAAGGAGAGGGGAACCCAACCAACTAAGTAGCTCGGTATATTAAATGTAGCCTGTATCTCCGCTATTGGCGGCGCTAAAACAAACCATTGAACAGCATATATCACGCGCGATGCCATTATCACCGATGTTCGTATATCCACTTATGAACCAAGAAAGGAACCTATTTTTAATTTTACGGAACCCATATCTGACCTCCTTCCCGCCTTAAATGGGCGAGGCTTATTCCCTCTTTTAACTTACTGGGGTTGAGGACGCGAAAAGTTCTCTCCCGTGAGGATAGAGCTTCCAGGGGGCAGGAAACCATCATTATGCGAGGATGCCCTACCCATAAGGATGAAAGCATCACTCACTTAACGAATAGCTTAAGAACATCTGTTCGAGTGACTATGCCTATGGGATTGCCTTTAACGTCTATAACTACTAGTCTGCCGATGTTTTTATCCATCATGAGAGTTATAGCATCGTAAACATCATCATCTTCCCTTATGAGGGGTACCTCAGGTCTCATATATTGCTCAACTACTGCATTTAAGTTGCCTTCCGCATATGCCCTAGCTACATCGGTACTTGTTATAAGACCCACCAATTTGCCATCTATATCTATAACTGGGAGCGCTCTTATTTTCTTCTCGGAGAAAATCCTTGCCGCCTTGTATAAAGGCTCAATCCTAGATATGACCAGCACATTCTTGCTGGATATTTCCTTAACCTTAACCTTAGGTATCGAGATGAATTTCCTTATGGATATCACTATTTCCCTCATCTGTTCATTCTTATCCACGACCTGGCCCTCAATTACTATTCGCGCATTTGTGGTTGGCCCTATCCTAACTAATGAACCAAGCTGAAGCTGTCTTAAGTTGCCCATGACCTTTATTATGGCCTTTGTTATGAATGGATTAAGCATATCCAGTAATTCAATGTTCGTGGCATACATGGTGACCCCACCCTTATCGGTTGATAATGGTGCTATATCGCTTATGCCGGCCATCATTGATGGAGACCTAAGCAGCTCCATTGCTTTCTGGGAGGGCGTGAAGCCACCATATGGACCTGTCTTGCTATCTATGAAGCCCATAGCCCTTAGCGATATCATTATATTACGCACGGTTCCTTCATTCATTCCAAGGCGAACCGCTATCTCCTTGCTCTTTATTGGCCTCTTATAATTGCTGTGAAGCTCAACCAAGGATTCCAGTATCTTGATAAATGTTTGAGGCAGCGATTCCATGTATTCTAAATTATCTATAATTTAATAACGTTTACTCGCCGTTTCCAGGAAGGCTCCAAGGCTGCTCAATGAAGCAAGTAATGCCTCTATAATCCTTGCGACACTTACCGATGAGGGGATTATCCCCTCCAATTATTAATTCCGTGGGGTAACTCAATTGGGATTTATTGATCTCTAGCTCCAGATTCATTCTTTTCCCATTATTATCTATCTCCATTATTACTCGCGGGCCTAACTGTATCTTAATGATTGATGCAGGACCTATCTTTACTTCAGATTCAATAAGCCAAATAACTTTATTTCGTATCTGTATTACCGTTATCCTCATTGCTAAGCCTTTCGACGCTCACGCAGCAACTCCAACAGAGCCTCTGTAACTTGCTTATAATCCCCCACAACTCCGTAATCAACGTAGTTAAATATGGGGGCATTGGGATCGCTATTAACTGCAACTATTATCTTTGACTCATTTATTCCAAACACGTGCTGAATTGCCCCACTGACTCCCATGCCTATATATAGCCCTGGCCTAATTGTCCTTCCAGTTTGTCCTATTTGCCTACTAGTTGGCAGCCAACCAGCATCGGTCACCTTCTTGGTGCCGCCAATAGTTCCGCCCAATAACTTGGCTAACTCAGTGAGGAGCTTGACTCCCTCCACGCCATTAACGCCTTTCCCAGCCACCACCACTATATCGGATTTCTCCACAGGAGGCAAGCCGCTCTCATCCTCCTCAACTATTGGCTTGGATCCAAGGAAGCGGCCCCGGGGCTCCGGTAACTTGCTTAGCTTCTCCTGGATCACCTCGCCCTTCTTCGATTCATCGCGCGGCGGCGTAGGGAATACATTAGGCCTAACGCTAGCTAGTTGAGGCCTTCTAGTGGGTGTCCTTATGTGGGCTAGGATGCTGCCGCCATAGGTTGGCCTTACCTGATCCAAGTCGCGTGTTTTGGGATCTACATCTAGAGCAGTGCAGTCAGCGGTTATTCCGCTTCGTAACGTGTTAGCCACATATGGAGCTAGTTCCCTGCCTCTCTTAGTTGCTGCGAATAATATTATCTCCGGCTTATATTTATTGGCTAACTCCACCACTGATGCGGCATATAGGTGAGGCATGTATGTAGCCAATCTATCGTCCTCCACATAAATCACCTTATCTGCGCCATAATATATCGGCTCATTAATGATGCTCTTCACGTCGCCGCCAACTATTATGGCCGTCACGTCTACTCCTATCTTGTGCTCCACGTAGACCCAGATGCCCCTATATTCATCCTTATTAACTGGGTTCCATTCAGGGCAAACCATTACCTGATCACCCCCTCCTTAGATAGATTCTCGAGAAGCCACTTAGCAGCCTCCTTAGGATCACCCTTGAATATTTGCTTCTTACGTGGGAGAGGCTTTGCATCCTCTATCTTAGCCACTATCGTTGGGGATCCCTTTAATCCAACGCACTCCGGATTTAATCCTAGCTCCTTATTAGTCATTACCTTCACTAGACCATTCATCTTAGCCATTATTTTCCTATTTAAGCTGATATCCCTCGGTGGATTACTATTCCTGTATACGCTTAATATTATTGGCATGCTGTACATGAATTCCTCCACTAGACCCTCATCCTCCAAGTACCTAGTTACCTTAACTGTATTATCCTTCAAGTTAGGCTCAGCATCGGTTGCATAATAAACAAAAGGCACCTCAAGCCATGATGCTACTTGAGCCGGCATGTGAGCAGTAGTGGAGTCCGTGGTTTCCTCACCCATTATTATCAAGTTAAAGTTAGGAAATAATTTAGCAATGGATTTGGCTATTGCATGAGACGTAGCCAATGTATCAGCCCCGGCGAATACCCTATCCGTTATTAGAATAGCCTCATCCGCGCCCATGCCTATCGTGGATTCCAAGAAATCTTTGCCATTGGGGGGAGCCATGGAAATCGTCACCACCTTTCCACCAAATCTATCCTTTATCTTGAGCGCCAACTCCAATGCATTTCTATCATATGGATTAATCATTAATGGAACGCCCTCCCTAACTAAATTATGGGTATTAGGATCAAGCCTAACCGCCGTTATATTCGGCACGGCTGCCTTAACTGGAACAACTATTGTTAATTCGCCCATGGCTTTACCACCATCGGATTGATTTTTAAGCATGACCCATCACCCAAACCTGAACTGCACCCCATAACCGCTCTTGGGGTAATTCCACTCAATTGCTCCGCTTGGGCACACGACCCTACAGGTGCCACACTCAACGCATCCCTCGTGAGAGAACAATACGGCTCCATCGCTGCCCGGAGTATAGCACCTGGCGGGGCAGAGATAGAGACATGGCTTTGCATCACACTTGCGGCATTGATCTGGATCCTTTATTCTAATATGGGGTCTTTGATCGACATCCCACGCATTTGAATTAAGCCGCTCCTCTATGGGGATCTTCCTCTCCATGCTCATAGGTTGGTCACCATTCTAACCATATCCCTCATCATATCTAGCATAGTTACATTACCTTTAGTTTCCTTAAACGTACTAAATAGTTTCCTCGGAGTCCCATCAACATCGAAATACCGCTTCAAGAATGCATTGATGAATTTCGCATAGTCATTATATAGCCTCGGCTCATCCAGGGCCTTGTATGCATTGCGGAACACCCTTAATTCTTTCATTATGAAGCTCTCCTCCAATAATTTACCATACACCGAGAGAGAAGCCTCATCGAAGTTGCCGCCACCTTCGTGAACCTTAGTTATAGCCTCCGCAGCCACTCTACCGCTCTCGATCGCGAAATCAACGCCCCTTATTATTATGCCTCCATGAAGCAAGAAGCCGGCGGCATCGCCAATAACTAGGTAACCATTGCCATAAAGGCTAGGCGGCGATGCGTTAAGGCCCATTACTGGAGTTAAGTGGCCCGAGTACTCAAGTAATTGCCCATCCTTTATTAATCTATTTATAAATGGATGAAGCCTAAACTCCTCCACTAAATCATGTACTGGAGCATCGACCTTATCACCATGGCTCAAGTAAATTACCAGCCCTAGGGTTATTGCATCCTTATTGGTATAAATGAAGGCGCCTCCCGGCGCGTAATGCGTTGGGAAACCGGCGAGGGCCCACGCGACCCCCTCATCCTCATCTAGGTTAAATCTCTCGTTTATGACCTTTCTACCTAGTTTAATGACCTCCTTAACTCCAACGCCAACCATTTTGGGCTCCAGCTTCGGAGCCAAACCGCTTCGCTCCAATACTAGTCTATTGATTCCCTCGGCCGAGACCACCACATCACCATATACTTCATCATTACCAGACCGAATACCTACTACCTTCCCCTCCTTTATCACGAGGGAATCCACGGGGGACTCTGTCACTATCATGGCCCCGGCTGCTTCTGCCTTCTTGCCCAGCCACTCAGTAAAGTCGGAAAGCGAGGCAGTGAAGGATTTATGCTCCACATTATTGGTTTCGAATTCAACAGTGGTTCCACTATCTTCTGTTAGAAAGGATATTCTCTCCTTTCTAACCCAGCGCTCCACGGGCGCCTCCTTTACATACTCTGGATATAATTTATCCAATACATGTGCATATATTCTACCACCATAGACATTCTTACTGCCAGGCTTGCGCCCACGCTCCACCACTAAAACCTTAAATCCTTTTTGAGCCAATTGCTGAGCAGTCGTGAGACCGGCTGGGCCGGCCCCAACTATTATTGCGTCGAATTTTATAGACACGTGTCCTATGCCAACTAGAGCACTTATTAAATATTATCCTAAGTAACCATCTAGGAGATCATTAAATCACTGGAACGCAGCATCATCTACGGTATGAAGACTCTGTTCCCCTGGAGATTAATTTAGCTATTCTAGAATATGCATGTTGCGTGTCCTTCGCATTCAAGGTATAGATCCGTATTTTCCCACCACCATCCACGCATTTAGTAAGCGTCACTATCATTAGCCGCCTCTTGCCTAACCTGGAGTACCCGATAGAGTATGTCTTGCAATCTCCATCATCGATCAACATAATTCTATCAAACTTATCTATGGAGAGACTTAGAGGGATTTCGGTCATATAAGATCACCTAAGCTAATCTAGCCGAGGGACTTTATTAAGTTTTTTCGCAATTCACTTTATCCCAACTCCTCCATAGAAAACATGCCTTTCACATTATTTCTCGTCCGGTGAATTGTCTTTTACTGCAATGCCTAATTTAGCCTTGCCATGAGCTAAGTTTATTGCCTCCTTAAGTATTTCTACAACGATATAATATTGAACTTAATCCATGGCGCTATTTCTTAATTACGTGATGTTTTACTATATTGATGTTCACTTTCTCTCCAACTTTGGGTCTTCTCTTGGAGAAGGCGACTAATCGATTTCCATTAATGCTTATCTCCACGTAAAACCCATTCAAAGAATCTATTACAGTAATCACAGTTCCCTCAAGGACTCCTGTACCCAGCTCTATCCATTCGGGCCTTATGAATAATAAACCATCAATCCCTAAAACCTTGCCATCAACTACATTATTTCTATACCCTACGAAGCTTGCTACATCAACATCACTCGGTTCATTAAATAGCGTTTCCTTATCTCCAACATACCGTAATTGGCCCCCCATTATTACCCCTATCCTATCAGCCAAGGAATAGGCCTCCTCAAAATCATGCGTAACATGCATAATGGTTAATTCATATCGTCTACGTACATCCTTCAATAGTTCCATAAATTCCATTCTACTATGAGGATCAAGCATGGATAACGGCTCATCCAATAGAAGTATCTTAGCTCCGGAAACCAAGGCACGTGCCAATGCGACTTTCTGCCGCTCACCTCCTGATAATGTTGCTGGACTTCGTGCTAGCAAGCCATCTATGCCTAATTGGCTGGCTATGGAGGAGACCGCCTTATCGATATGATCCCTAGGGTAGCCTCGAGCTCTTAATCCAAATTCTATATTTCTCCTTACGCTCATTATTGAGAATAGAGCATAATCCTGCGGCACAAATGAGACTCCTCGTTTCTCGGGCGGTAACGTGGTGACATCCATGCCATTAATTATTATTCTGCCTTTCCGGGGCCTATGGGCACCCGCGACCAACCTTAGTAAGGTTGATTTCCCACTTCCAGTGGGGCCCATTAATACGAAATATTCATTATTAACAGTTAAATTTATGGGACCTAATCTAAAGGATTGAACTTGATATTCCAATTCAATTATGCGAAGCGACATGGCTTATCCCAATTATTGCCTTATATATCACGAATATGATGAAAATCACCAGAATGAGGGCGGCTGAGTACATGGCTGCATTTGTTAAACCTATGCCGACATATGATTCATAAATATAAACAGAAGCCGGCATTATGGTTGATTTACCCATGAATATATAATAAGCAACTATGAAAAGAGCGCCGGCCTCCGAGACTGATCTGGACCAGGAAAGCATGGCTCCATTTGCTATTGCTCTCCTTATATATGGAATTACCAAGTGAAGAAGAACATATGATTGAGACGCGCCTAGTGTACGAGCCGTTAGCTCTATGTCTGGATTTATCATTCTGATAGCTGTTTCAATTGTTCTAACCGTGTAAGTAGAGCTTAAGTAGGCCACCGCGGCAACTGCCCCCCACAAAGTATCAATAAAGCTCACGCCAAGCCGCGCTAGTATGGGGCCAAGACCATAACTAGACGCAAACGCCAATACTATCATTATGCCAACGACTATGTGAGGAATCATTATGGGAACATCAAGCAATGCATCAATAACATACTTTCCCCTGAAGTCATATCTAGCCATGAAGTAACCAAGGGGGATGCCGAAAATGACCGATATAACTGAGGCTATTGTGGCCATTATGATGGTGACCTCAATGGCTTCCAGAAATGATGGTGACCTAATCGCATGAAAGACGCTGAGCGACGCAACCTTAGTGAGCACTAGTATTGGAAATATATAGAAAAGCAGTAGAATAAAACCGAGGAAAATGGTTATTTTAAATGAAACATTCTCCATAATCATTTATCACTGAGGGAATATGGAGGCGAGGCCCGGCTCATCACTAAGCGGCACAGTGAATGGCTTTAACTGCGGAGGAACCGAGGCGTAACTGCCATATACTACGCCGGGCAATATCGGCGTTATTCCATTACTTTCAAGCACTTTCTGACCCTCTGGACTAAAGAGCAAGAGCATGAAGTTAATCGCTGCTTGCGGATTTGGGGCAGCGTATGGTATTGATGCGGTATAAACTACGGGATTGCATTGGAATGTCTTCGTGACTCCATTCTCGCTCCACGTAACATTAACTGAGTGATAGTAATTCACCATTGATAGATTACCCAGATTTATCTGAGATGGCAGCGTAATGTAAGCTATAGTGGGCACTGCCTCATGCGTTGGCAATGCATTGCTTAAGTAAGCGCTAAGAATGAAGTCTATTTTACCGCTCTCCATTAATGTAACTAAATCCACCTCAGTATTCTCCATATATATCTTGCTTGGATTAAGCTCCTGTCCCTTGTAATAATATAAGGTATCATAGACCAGCGAAGAGTTACCGAAGTAAGTGAGACCCGCCAATTTGGTTACACATATCGCTTGATAACCCGAGGGATCGGTGAAGGGATTAGATACACCGACCACCACCCCGGGCTGCATCAATATTTGGAATATTTGCTTCCAATATGGACTACTACTGGAATTATCGGTCTGCAACCATAAATTATAGACCTCTTTCCCCACGGTAGTATTTAAGTTAACTAGCATAACCATTTGAGTGCTTCCAAAGGCTATCTCGTAATTAGTTAAGTTAACGGGGAACAATACCCTCGGTATGGTGGTTGTATCCGCCGATGCAACCAAGCTATAAATCTTGGTCGTGTTCTCATCACTCATCACTTCACCGCTGCCCTTGAACAATGGAGTACCTGTTGTAATGCTTGGATATAGTTGCTCATAAATATTTAGTAAATCTCCAAAAGCGAACTTAAGCGTGCCGGCAGCTCCAACATTGAACGCGCTTGATGATTTAGTGACGGGAGGCGTAGATGTAGTGGTAACGCTTGTTGAAGGCTTCGGCGATATAACATAGCCTATGACCAAACCAATGACTAGACCAACTATTAGCAGCGCTATGCCTATAGTGAGAGAGTTTTTCGATGCCATGATAAAGTCAAGTTATGCGTTATTTTTTAACGATAACGCATAAGGCAAATGATGCTATTTATCCTTTCGCCAGCAATAACTATTAGTCTCTTTTAGATAATGATGACCTAGAAAATCGGCTCTGGCTTATACTCGCCCCACTCCTCACGAAGCACTTTGCTCACTTCACCGACAGTAGCCTTAGCCCTAATCGCGTTCAGTATTCCCGGGAAAACATTAGCTTCATTATTACTAGCTAATCTACGGAGCTCCTCTAAGCTACGTCTCCACTTCTCGGCATCCCTATTCTCTCTAACTCTCTTGACTCGTTCTATGCTTCTCTTCCTGGATTCGGGATCAACCTTATGCAGCTCCATCCTTGTCCTCTCATCTTTTCTATACATGTTAACTCCGATTAATGGTAATTCCCCACTATCCACTTTCTTTTGATACTCATAAGCAGAGGCAGCTATCTCTCGCTGAGGGTACCCTAACTCAACTGCCCTTACAGCTCCCCCCAACTTATCTATCTGCTCAATTATTTTCCATGCCTTCTCCTCAATGTCATCAGTCAACCACTCAATATAATATGAGCCGCCCAAGGGATCAACCGTGTCAATTACGCCACTCTCGTATGCTATCACTTGCTGCACCCTAAGCGATAACTCCACCGACTTCTCCGTGGGCAGCGCCAATGCTTCATCAAATGAATTGACATGAAGGGATTGGCAACCACCTAATACTGCCGCTAATGCTTGTATAGTAGTCCTAATTATGTTAACCTCAGGCTGCTGGGCTGTAAGCGCTGCTCCTGAGGTCTGTACGTGGAACTTCATTCTCATTGACTCCGGATTTGCGGCATTGAATTTATCCTTCATTATTCTACTCCACATTCGCCTAACCGCCCTGAACTTAGCTATTTCTTCAAATAGATTAGTTGTGGCTGCGAAGAAGAACGATAATTTTGGAGCAAATTCATCTATGGGCACTTTACTTCGCTCATTAGTCCATTTAACGTATTCTATTGCATCCGCTAATGTGAATGCTATCTCTTGAACCGAGGTTGCGCCGGCCTCCCTAAAGTGATAGCCACTTATACTTATGGGATGCCACTTAGGCAAGTACTTAGCTGTATATGCTATTAAGTCTGTGGCATACCTCATTGAGTGAAGTGGGGGATATATGTATAGGTTACGGGCGATGAATTCCTTTAATATATCATTTTGAACAGTGCCATCCAAGATAGCCACATCGACTCCCCGCGACTCGGCGACCACAATATACATGGAGAGTAATTCCGCCGATGTAGCGTTTATTGTCATTGACGTACTTATCTTTCCTTGATCTATATCTCTGAACAAAATATCCATTGATTCAACCTCGGGGACGGAAACCCCCACCTTACCTACCTCTGGATAGGCTAATTGATCATCAGGATCCAAGCCTAATTGCGTGGGCAAATCAAAAGCAACGCTTAGTCCAGTCTGTCCCTGACTCAATAGAAACCTATACCTAGCATTAGTGTCCTCAGGACTCCCGAAACCGGAGTACTGCCTAAATGTCCATAATCTATGTCTATACATATTAGGGTAAATGCCCCTCGTATATGGATGCTGACCGGGAAACCCAAGCTCTATCAAGTAATCCCCACTCCAATCCAACGGCGTGTATAGATTCCTTATTTTAGTTCCATATAGCGTCTCGAATTTTCGCTGCTCCGGCATCTTATTCAGCAATGGAATCAAGAATCCTCTCTTCCACTCCTCATACTTAATCCTGAGCTTTTCATTGTTCATATTTCGTTATAGCCTTTAGGCAAATTAATGCTTTTCGTAGGATACTAAGAATTACGCTATTAGTTTAGCTTCTTAACTATCGCCCATCTACTGGTTAATGAGGACCCCTTCCTAATTACTTGAAACTTCGATAACAAGAGAGACCATTCCCCTGAATCCACAGACAGAGAGTCCAAAGCTGGCCGGGATACGCTTATGTACGCAATCCCATCTTTTTTCATGACCCTAATGATCTCATTAATTGACCTTAAGTGATCCCTAATGCAACATAGCGTCTTATTGGAGAAAACCACGTCAATTGTCTCATCACTGATGAAGGATAAGTCATCGGCAGAGGCAATAATGGGAGTTACATTGGATAACGATAATTCCTTAATTCTCCCCAAAAGAATATCTATGGAATGCTCATCAGCATCAACTGCATAAACCCTGCCCTGAGGACCAACTTTCTTAGCTATTTTAACGGTGAAGAAGCCAGGGCCACTGCCCACATCCAATACATTATCTTCTTCTTTAATATAATCCCTGATAAATAAGGAAGCGGATTTCTCCATTATTCCTCGAAATGGCATAAGCAATAAGCGAGCTGGCACTTTTCTATCTGGTTGCATATTTTTTTAATTATGGACTCCAGTAATAATTGCTCCGGTTATGTTCATCTTAACTTGCTTCAAAGCTACCTTTTGAGAGTTGGACTCTATTTTTATTCAATTCACACTGGACTTAGGCTGACCTTCTCCCCGCCCTAAATGGCGAGGCTTGCCACTTTTTATCATGTAGCACCCGCATCAATGGACATGGTGACAATAATGGCGTTGACTCCGTAAGCATGTGGAGCGGCGACGCATATTGATTACCCATATGGTTTAGTTCAGGCCCCATCAGTGCCACATCTATTGCGTGTCCAATAATTGGTAACGCATATATCAAGGATCGTCTAGGTAGCACATGCCTTGACTCGAATCATTCCTCACAGAAGAGGCATATACATTCCCTTAATCCTCGTCAAAATTAAAGATATACCAATGTGCCGTTAGGGTCTCCCTTAAATTCCCATTTTCCTTCTGCAACTAAACCGTCGTAAGTTACAACCTTATCCTCTCTTATTACATTATCGTGAGTAGGTTCTTCGGCAGAAACTATTTTACACTTATCAAAAGTTTGTCTAGTTACCTCCATAACAGAGGTTGCAAAATAAGGCTCGAAATCAATTCTCCTTAAATTAATGACGTATTTGACTGTGTCGTAAAAACCTTTCATTATACCTTCAAACATTACTGTTTCTATTTTCAATTCCTTCACAATTCCCTCTAACGGTTTAACTATTCTAGGATCAGGAAGACCTCTAGTTAAATCAATATACGAAGTATTTGATTCCATTAAATTCTACCTCCTTTGCAACTTTCATAACCTCTTTCAAATCAATATTATGTTCTTTACAAACTTCCCTTATTTCGTCTTCTGTCATTGGCTGTATTTTTAAGGTTAAAAGTAAGCTTTCTAAAGGATTCTTAGGGTCTACGTAAAACTTTCCTCTCTCAACGTAATCTATTATATAAACTCCGCGTACATACTTAGAGATTATCTTTCCTGCTTTGATTAGCGACTCTGCTGAAGGTGGCAAAGCCCATATTTCTGCCGGTGGCCTTGTAGGAACCATTATGTGAACTTTATCTGGACTAAACGAGGAAAGAACTTCCCCTATCTTTTCAAACTCATCTTCTTTATCGTTTATTCCCTTAACTAACATTACTTCTGCCCATATTTCTCCATTGAACTCTTCCCTAAACTTTTGTAGACCTTCTAAGAATTTGGGAAAAGTGATTTCCCTATGAGGCCTATCCACTATCCTAAAAGTTCTCTCATCCCCTGCGTCAGTGCTAACTTTAACAACGTCTGCTGGACTCAAATCTTTTCTAACCTTATCCAGATAAAGCCTGCCTCCGTTAGTAAATACTGCAACTCTCTTATCTTGAATTTTCTTACTCCACTTAACTAATTCTCCTAACTTGGAGTAAAGCGTCGGCTCACCGTCACCTATGAAAGTCAGGTAATCATAATCAAAGACCTTTACAGCTTCTTCTATTTCTTTCTTAATTTCTTCCTCGTCAAAAAAGTCCCTTTCCTCATTTATGAAAGTCGTAGTTCTACCTAATTGGCAATATACACAATTCCAATTACACACCTTGAGCGGAACTACATTAACACCCAATGATCTACCGAACCTTCTTGAAGGTACTGGACCGAACACATATTTCATAAGATGATATAATGTCTTGACAATAAAAATATTAGTATTAAGTATTCTATTAACAAGACTTCTTCATCAATTCCTTTCTCTTTGGCTTCTTTCTTCATCGCGTCTTTGATCTCTTTTGGTAATTGCATATATATGTTTCTCTTTTGCTCATAAGACTGAATTCCCCGATCTATCAAGACTTAATTACTTGCCTCGCTATAAAGGATTTCCGCCCCTTCACCCCGGAGAGAGCGACGACCCCCCACGCCATCCAGCAACCTGGCCACTCTCTCGGCGTATC
>ERZ1669250.465-NODE-465-length-18401-cov-4.348959_pt1 | contig 18401 bp, 25 predicted proteins | sample MGYA00579295_ERZ1669250 | MGnify/ENA primary metagenome ERZ1669250 (study PRJEB41166, sample SAMN08046056) | hot springs metagenome | biome: hot spring; feature: acid hot spring; material: thermophilic sediment; isolation source: thermophilic sediment from acid...
GTTTAAAATTTCGTCGAGGCCTTTGATACCCAGCTTTGTTAGAGACAATATTCACCACTTCAATCCTATCCATTGATGGTATTACATTTTCTGAATATAAATCTTTTTTCGTTTTTTAAGTACAAAAATTTTTCGTTTTTTAAACTTTTTAACTATTGAATAGAATCTATCATATCTTTAAATGGCTTTTCATCGCCATTCTCTGTACTTACAATACAACCAGAATAAAAAATAAATTTTGATGAATCAAAATTTAATGCTCTACATATTATTTTAAATAAAAGCCTTGTAGTGCTACTAGATGAAATTTCTTTTATTAAATTATATGCTTGCAAGGGGTTTTCAATAACTAATAATTTAAAAGACTTCTTATAATAAGTATATGAATTATGATTTAAATTTATGTATAGGCCTAGGGCAACTTTTTTTACAGTTTCATCAATTAATTCTACTATATTGTCAAGCCCCTTGCCCAATAAGTTCACCAGCTAATTACTATTTATTTCCGTCCGTTTTTATTTTTTGCCTTTAGATAATTAAATTCTATAAAACCAGAATATATAATATTTTATATTCATAATTATGAATTAATAAAATCATATTTACTTAAATTAGTGTGTTAACTATATCCTGAAAATTGTTAGGCATAACTTTTTTATTTTTATAAAGATTTTCATAAACCTTATCCAAATACTCTAGAAACAAAGGACAAGTGTCAAACCTACCATCTCTATCACATTTAGAATTTTTGTTTTTCATGGTAAGCATCAGAAAGCATTGTACTGTTTTTTTGTCAAAATAAGGGCATAATTTATATTGTGCTTTAGCGCTTTTTAGCATTTTTAAAATCCATTTTTTCTTTACATCTTGGTCATTTGTCTGCTTTGGTTCACTCACTTCCCTCACCTAAAAACTTAGTTATTAGCTCGAGAATAATAACCTAATTAGAAAAATACTTTACAAAATAAAAACCAAAACTAAAGATAAAATAAAGAGAAAAACCCATAAAGCAATGTCCAACCTTAATATTTTTTCTCCATCTAAAGGAGGTATCGGAATCAAATTAAAGAGAGATATATACGCATTTACCCAACCTATCTCTCTAAGAAAAGCAGAATATAAAGGAAAGCCAAACGATGCTACATACAAAGCTATTGCTATTACTATATTTGTTATGGGACCACCTGCAACAGAATATAACAAACCTTTCCTTGATACTGGTCCAAGAGTCCATGTCTTAACATAACCCGGCATCAAAAGCTTAATAGGTAATATTGAAGATACAAGCGTTATTAATACTCCCAATACATTAGCAGTATATCTAGAAGCCATATGATATTTTCTTGATAAATACCTATGCATATACTCATGAGAAATAAAACCAACAATAATGCCTATGAATATAGGTGACATATAAAAATATAAATTAATTATTTGGCTTCCTCCTAAAGCAATTGCTATAGATAAAACACCTATTATCCATGATAAAGGCTCTCCAATCTCAGCAAAAATAGCAGCTCTCCACGATTTTTCTTCCAATTTTAACCCCCTCTTATTTTCATGTTAACAGAATAAAAAATAATTAGTAAAGTTCAGATTTAGAAATATTTATGTTTTTAAGTTTGAGAATATAAAACTTAACTGGGGCATTAATTTGGTAGAGAGGGCATTAATATATGGAAGATTCCAACCGTTTCATCTAGGCCATCTGAGCTTAGTTAAGTGGTCCTTTGAGCAAGGATTTGATGAAGTAGCCATATTAGTTGGAATGGCCTCTGAAAACTATACTCCTAGAAACCCATTTACTGCAGGAGAAAGAATAGAGATGGCAAGATTATCAGCAAAAGACAGCGGCATTCCATTAGATAAGATCATAACAGCCACAATACCTACTCTAGAAATCAGCATTGGATGTGCATATTATGTTTTATCTTATATACCAAAAGTTAAAGCAATTTTAACAAGAAACCCTGTTATAAGTAAGGCATTTGCCGATGCCGGTATTGAAGTATTAACACCACCACTTTTTAATAGAAACGAATGGAGAGGAGAAGTGATAAGGGAACTTATGGCAAAAAATGATAAAAAATGGAAGAATTATGTTACTCCTTCTGTTGTAAATTATATAGAAGATATAAATGGGATTGATAGAGTTAGAAAAATAAATTCAGAAGACTAAGATATTTTGTATCTTAATATACCCGCTATTCCCCCAAAAGTTTTGTAAAACCAATCGGATTCAGGCAAGCTATTGGGTATTATAATAACCTTTGCACCTGATTTTTCTGCTTCTTCTTTCCATCTCTCTATATTCACATCCTCATGCAAAAGTAAGATTGAGACCATACCCATTTCTAATGATCTCTTAACATCATCTTCTCCATAAACAACTAGCCCGGTATTCCTTGCTAAATGTCCTTTAAAAGTCTCTAATGCTTCATTAGCCTCTCTGTAAATTGCGAATTGAACAACATTTTGTGCCTTCATTATAACTTCTCTTAAACCTTGTTCCCCTTGATAGGCAACGTCTATAAGCTCTTTATTGACTAATTGCTGCAACCTATAATCTAAATAACCTCCCTTAACAAAATCTTCCTTAGCATATCCTGGACCAGCTATTATGATTGCTTTTAGTTTCCCCATTTCTAAATATGGTAAAAAGTAGTTTGTTACTCTTTCCCCTAACCTTTTTAAAAATTCATCAACCATTTGTTCTATAATTCTATCAATTCTTCGCTGACTTTGCCCACCCATCATATGCTTTCCAGGTATATAATCTTCCACCTCATCTAAGACTTCAAGCCTACTTCCCTTTAATATACCTATAGTTGCTTGATCCCTTTCAACTATTACAATACCCACAACATCTTCGCTTTGAACCATTTCCTCTAATATTTCTAAGACAAACTTCTTATCCGTTCTATAATAAAAAACTGGCACCTTTTCTGGAGGACTAAACATATCGCATATGAATTCTCCTGTCTCCATATTTTCTCCGCAAAACGCTACCAAACCGTTTGCAGGGATTTTTTGAAGCATTGAAACTCTATCCATAGCTGCTGAAACTGCTCTTTTTACAGCTTGCCTTGTTCTTTTTAGCTTAATGTTATCGCTTATTGATAATTCATCCCTTAATAATTGCAATACGTCTCCTATAGGCCTTCCTGGAGGAACATAAAGACTTAGTAAAACAGTTGCTGGTGCATTCCATTCTTTTAGTTCCTTTAATACCTGAGCTAATTGTTTTTTATCTATCAACAGCTTTTCTTCTAAGCTTGACATCTTTGTTCCCTCTTGGCTATCACACTTTATTACTATTTAATGAATTCATTTTTATAGTGTATCTAGAGTTAAAAACCTTTTACTTAGTTAAAATTTCCCTTTAAAGTAGGTATATAAAGCTTAATATTAAAGTATAATTTTTATGAAGCTACTTTTTTATATTGCCTTTCACACATAACAGAAGATATAGCGGATATAGCAGATATTAATGGTCTTACATTGGTATAAATGGGATCTCTTGGACTAGAGTTCCTCATAACTGCATTTGCCTTATCAGATAAGATGCAGGCCTCAACTTCCTTTACTAAGCTATGCCCATTTTTATTATCATAAATTATTTTCTGTATCTCCATCACAAACCCTTGCAATATTGCTTTCCATTGTCTAACTAAAATTAAACTATCGTTAACAGAATTTTTAGATACTTCAAGCAATCTTTTTTCAGATTTATCTAGGCCCTCTATGTACTTCATTAGCTCCATTTCGATGCCTGCAAGTTCATCAAGTGACAAGGCCCTCCCCTTTTTTATTATATGTAAATAAGATATATAAGGTGTGAATCTAAGAAAATTTGTTTAAAAATTTCTATTTAAAAACCTTCTCCATCTGATTGATTTTCTATAAGCTCTCCTACTTCTTCAGGCGAGTATCCTCCGCTATTTAGAAGCTCCATGGAATAGAAATAGCCTTGACGGTCAATAATTACAGCCTCATCTTTAAGAAGTTCGTTTAAAGCGTATCTAATCTTATCTTCGCTAGCTAAACCAGATAAATACCTATGAAAGTCCTTAATACTCATCTTACCATTTTTCCTTAATAAATCCAATAAAATGTCCTTCAACTCTTCTTCATTCGGGGCTGTATAAACAACTAAATCTGTGTCCTCATATATTACCGAAAGGTTATCCGATATTACTTTTTCTTCCTCAACTTCTTTTCCATCAGACACTTATATCACCAGCTTTTCTTTAGTTTCAGGCAAAACCTATAAATATCTCTGTTTTTCTATATTATATTAACAAAATTCTGAAAAATTATAAATATTAACATGTAAAAATATGTTAACAATTAATGGACATTTATAAATTTTTATTTTATCAAAAAATTGGGGATAAAATGACAACAATTAAAGGAAAGCTCTATGAGAAATCAGTAAAAGAAGCATTACTAAGCCAGATGAAGAACAAAATTGACATTAATGAAGCTGTTGAATGGCTATATGAAGATTTTGGAATAAAAATAAATGGTTCTTGGGAAAATTTAAGGAGGGCAGTACTAAATAATAGTGAGATAACTCCAAATGATGTTGCAGTTTTCATGATAGAACAAGGGGTTGAAGTAGATGAAGGTGCGTGGAGTGTATTGCCAGCAACAGGATTGCGAGGCAATAGACCAAATAATAAACATAACAAAACCTGAAAAAGGTGGAATACCAGGATATAATATTTATCATGTTATAGAAACATTGAGAATTTTTAAAAACAAAGACGTTGGCAGGCCATTTCTTTCCTCATATTTTAATTTGGGAGAAGCCTCTATAAAAACCATGCTTAGGAGGCTTAAAGAAAACAAACTAATTATACAAATGGGAAAGCGCAATAAATTAACCGATAAAGGAGAAAAAATATTAAAAATATTTGAATCTAAATTAAAAATATTTGAATCTAAATTAAAAATAGAAGGGTTAGAAGAATGCGAAATTTTAATAATGGAAATGGAAGCCCCTCCAAAAGATTTAACTTCTATACATGAAATAAGGGATGAAATAATATCAAATAACTGCAGGATGGCAGTTATTGGTTTTATAGAAAACAACAGTATTGGTTTTCCAGGTTTACCAGATTACTTACAAAGTGAATTAATAAGATGCTCAGAAGAGTTCTCTAATATTGTTAACCGGGGGGTTATCATTATAACTCCTAAATCATGCCTTCAAAGCCTCTATTCTTTTTATGTTGAGATCATAAAACAATGTTGTTTAACTACTAACATTCAGAATTAATGAAAACTTAGTAATACTAAGAAGTACCCAGCAAATCTTTTACAATAAAATACAATAAGGGGGGAATAATGAATAATGACAGAATAGATGATCTAATAAATCAAATAAAAAATAATGAAAAGGGGGGTCCTAGAAGTAGATTAGTTGATGCAATACTTATTTTATTAATATCAAGGCCTATGAGATCTAATGAAATAGCTCAATATTTAAATAAAGAAACAAAATATATTTCTAGCTATTTATCATATTGGAAAGAAAGAGGTTTTGTTGAATATGATATGGGCCTTTGGTATTTAACTCCTAAAGGAGAAGATTTTGCAAGAGAAATAATATCAAAAACTTCTGATGAAAAATTCAATGAGTTTGTTGCTTTGGCACAAAAGGTAGCGGGTGAATTAGTTAAGAAGACAATAAACGACAAAAGTAATATCAGCGAGAAAGGTAAAACTAAGGAATCTTTGTCATTTATTGCGAGTAAAACCAATCTAGCAGACAATAAACGACAAAACAGGGTTTCCCAAGTTGCATGCGTGCTACAACAATTAAAGGATAGCATAGATGAAGAAGAAATGGAAATAACATCGTTTCTCCTTACACACTATGCAAAATATGGAGTAACATATGTTTATCTGGATCAGATAACGGAAAGACTTAATGCAGACTATAATTGGTTATTAAAAAGGTTAAGAAATTTACAAAGTAAAGGAATTCTTTATATATACACAGATCCAAGACTTGGTATTAGAGTTGGGTTAACTAGAAATCTTAAGGACATGTTAAAAAATTGTTAGCATTATAACTAATACTACTTCTTCTGAAATATTATAGTATTAAAACTAAGGGGATGAAACCGTAAGAATTCATTATTAATATTACTGTTTGTATAATGATGACTGTATTATTGTTTTAATTAATATAAGAAAAATAGATTTGAGTTAGAGGAGATTTTTAGAATGTGTAGTAGTATATATAATATAGCAAACACCATAAAAGAATGATAAAAATAGTGTTTAGCATTATTTTATTAAGATAATTTTATTATAAAAGGAAATTTTATAATAGATATACTTAATAGCTTAGATAATTTAATTCAGAAAAGGGAAAAATTACCTATGATGAGTGGTGACGTTACTGAAATTGATGATACAGGACACTCTGAGGTTAATATTAATAAAGGAATTTTAACTTTCCCTCAACACTTAGCTTACCAGGTTAAAAACTAATGAATGCTATTATTAATCAGGTGAAATTGAATTGTCAATAAGCGATTCAAACAAGAAGGCCAGTCAAGATGATGAAGATGAAGACATTTCTTATTTAAAAGAAAGAATAAGATATTTAACACAAATGAAAATTTCACTAGAAAGAGATCTTGAGTATTATCGTCAAGAGATGACTAAACTTTTAGAACCACCATATATAGAAGCCATGCTTTTAGAAGTATTAAACGATGGGAGAGCAATAGTTAAAAGTTCAACAGGACCTAATCTTGTTGTTAAGATAGGAAACAGTATTGATACTTCAAAACTACGGCCTGGGATATCTGTTGCGTTAAATAATAAGGGCTCTACTATAGTGGAAGTTCTTCCAAACATTTACGATCCATTTGTAGAAGCAATGGAAATAGAAGAAACGCCAGGTTTTACATTTAAAGATGTTGGGGGCCTTCAAAACCAAATAAGGGAGATTTATGAAGTAGTTGGCCTACCAATAACGAGGCAGGACCTCTTTAAGTCTTTAGGTATAGATCCACCAAAGGGTGTTTTATTATACGGTCCACCAGGAACTGGTAAGACACTACTTGCGAGGTCTCTTGCTGGTGAAGTAAAAGCTACGTTCATAAGAGTAGTTGCTAGTCAATTTGTTAACAAGTTTATTGGTGAAGGGGCTAGAATCGTAAGAGAAGTTTTTAAACTGGCAAGGGAAAAGAAACCTACAATAATTTTCATAGATGAAATGGATGCTATAGGATCTAGAAGAATTGAGATGGGGACAAGTGGAGATAGAGAAGTTCAAAGAACTTTATTGCAGCTATTAGCTGAGATCGATGGTTTTGATCCTTTAGATAGCGTTAAAGTAATAGCTGCAACCAACAGAGTCGATCTATTGGACCCAGCTCTTCTAAGGCCAGGAAGGTTTGATAGAATTATAGAAGTGCCATTACCAGATAAAAATGGAAGGTTAGAAATATTGAAAATCCATACAAAGAATATGAAACTTAAAGACGTTGACCTAGAATTTATAGCGCAAATTACTGAGGGATTTTCCGGGGCAGAAATAAAGGCCATAACTACGGAAGCAGGCTTTTTCGCTATTAGAGAAAAGCTCAATTATGTAAATCAAGATCATTTCATTAAGGCTGTTGACAAGGTTAAGAAAAGATTAGAAGAGAAAAAGCAAATACTAGGAATTCATATCTAATTTAATTCTTAACAATTGGTTTTACATCAATTTTTGATTGTTAACCCCCCGGTTAACAATGTTTTCTTTTAAATAATTCATTACATATAAGGCAATTTCTTTTGATAAGGGAGGCGGAACCGCTTCGCCGATCATATTGTATTGGGAATCTCTTCCTCCTAGGAAAACATGATAGTCTGGAAAACCCATTAAACGGGCTTGTTCTCTAACTGTTAATAACCTATCCTCAAATGGATGTATAAATCGTGAAGATCCCATAACTGTTGGAGCAGGTCTATATGGATTTAACCTTATAAAATTTCTGAATCTTTTATTTTCAGCTCCTTCGAATTCTATCATAGCCCTTCCCCATCTAGCATTAGAAACTCTTTTCCTCAGCCTTTTAGTTAATGGTTGAGGCTCTTCATGATTAGGAGGCCAATATGATCCTGGGTTTGGCAAATCTTTTAATGCTTCTTCAACGCTTATCATTCTTTGTTTTTTTAGTTCTAGTTTTAAATTGGAAACAAAAACCCTAGTTCTCATGCTAGGCACTCCATGATGTTCTGCGTACAACACATTAAAATAGATCTCATCATAGCCTGATCTTTTTAATTCTTTAAATATAGATTCTTTTATATCGTCTTGCAAAATACCGGCAACGTTTTCTATTACAAAAAATTTCGGTCTAACTTCATTTATTATTCTAATTGCATGTAAATAAAGCTGTCCTATGGGGTCGCAATAAAGTCTATCTATAGGATCAGTTTTCCTATTTTTGTTTGTAGGAGTAAAGGGCTCGCAAGGAGGGGAGGCTATTATTACATCAAAGTCTCCTCTTTGATATCCTAAAGATTTTAGGACATTATAATCTATTTCTTTAACATCATCTGCTATTTGCTCTGTTTCGGGGAAATTAGCTTTATATGTTTTTGAAACTGGTGGATCATTTTCTATGGAAACCAAAATATCAAATCCTGCTTCCTTAAATCCTCTTGAAAATCCACCTGCCCCAGAAAATATATCAAGCACTGAAAACTTTGCTCTCATCCTGTTTTATTTCCTCCTCTAATAAAGAAATTCTTTTCTTTAATATATCTATGTATTGCTTATTATCATCTAGCTCTAGCATGCTACCACATTTGGGGCAAATAAAATCGTATTCAAATGCCACATCAAATGTATATCTTGTGTTATCCTTTGGGCATTTATAAAATTCATTATTACTTTCATATGCTACTCTTGATTTAAGCTTTTCCAAAACAGCTTTTTTCCTCCTTATTATAGCTAAGCTGACACCTCTCATATCTATATACCAATAATACCTGGTTGCTCCAGTTTCTGGATGTTTGCCTCTTCTATAGGTTGAAAGCCTAGCATCATATAATAATCTTAAGACCTTTCTAACATCACTTTGTCTATAAGACGTCATGCTTTCTATCTCTTCATCGCTAATTCCTCTTTCAGGATCCGTTTTTAATAATATATCAAGTATCTCTGATGCCATCTTATCATCGGTTTCTGCCTTTAATGCTAAAAGCCTAACAAATTCTCTTAGCTGATTTATATAATTTAGTTGAACTTCTTCCTTACTATCCCCTTCATCATCTTTCAAGTTATCTTCTTTCAACCTTTTTCCCTCTTTTAGATGGTATTATTCTATATTGTGCGTCCCTGTAGTTATATAATAGTTCTCTGCCTTTAAATAATCTATCTAAAAAAATTGCTAAAGCAGCAACTTCACTATGAGGTTGCCATCCTACTGCTACATTGTAATCGGAGTTATCATAATAAAACCTTTCAACTTTTTCTGCCCCAACTATTATGAGCTTTTTCTTAGGGACAGAAGATATCTTATCTATAACATCTTCGACTCCTAGACCATACATCGTTAAATTAATTACTTCTCCTCCTTCTTCTTTCCATTTTTTGACGAATTCTTTTCCATTAACATTGCACAAATAATCGATCTTTCCTCCCCAACTTTTAGATGCCTTTATTAATGATTCCTCAACCTTATTATCACAAATACCTTCTAAGATAAATCCATTTGCTCCAAAGGCTCTTGAAACCAATGCAACATGAGTTGTTATTCTTTTATCCCTTTCTGGTCTATGGCCAAGTCTTAATACATAAACCTTTTCATATATCTTCGAAAGGTTTTCTAGACTATCCATTTTTATACCTAATTTGCTAAGAAAAACATGGTTTATTAACTATATATTAAACGTAAACCTTAATTTTTCTGCTTATACCTATAATTTCTTTTAGCAATTCATCAATTCCTATGTTTTTCTTTGCTGAAATTGGTATGATTTTATTTATAAAGGGAAATGATTTTTTTATAGACTCTGTTTTGTTAGAAATTTCATCACTTTTTATTTCGTCTATTTTATTTAAAACGAAAACTATAGGTTTATTTATAGCATTTAGTTTCTTTAGTATGTCAGTTCCAGCTAATATTTTTTCTTTTATATCTTTTTCACTCTCAGTTATATCGATAACAAAAACTATAATATCTGAAATTGTAACTTCTTCTAACGTTGAATAAAAGGCCTCTATTACTTCAGGAGGCACATCTCTTATGAATCCAACTGTATCTGCGAATGCCAGCTTTAAACCATCATATTTTATCATTTTATGCTTTGGAAAAAGAGTAGTAAAATATTCTGGACCAACAGGTTTAGACTCACCTGTTATTAAATTAAAAAGGGAAGTTTTACCTGCTGAAGCATAACCAACAATTGGGATGCTTATCATTCCTAGTTCTTTTCTTCTCATTAACCTTTCTTGCTCAGTTTTTCTTAACTGCTCAAGTTCCCCCTTTATTTTTGCAAGCCTTGATGTTAACTGTTTTTTATAAGTATCAATTCCATATTTACCTGGGCCTAAGAAACCAGCAAGTTCTCCCAATTTAGTTCTCCTTATATATTCTCTAATTATAGGTAGGTCGTGTTTAATCCTTGCCATTTCTATTTGGAGTAACGCTTCTTTACTTCCCGCATGCTGAGCAAAAATTTCTAATATAAGCTGAACTCTGTCCAGCACTCTTATTTTAGTCTCCTTTTCTAATTTAAATACTGATGAAGGTTCAATATCACCATAATAGATCACTGTATCGAATTCTAAATCTTTCTTGTTATTTTTAATAATTTCTATAAGGTTATCAGTTATTCTTCTACCTCCCCTAAATTTCTTAAATCCAACAATCTCATATCCTGCAGTTTCAGCTAGAATAATTGCTTCATCGAAATGTTCATAGAATTTGCTAGATAAAATCAAAAAAGCTTTTTTCTTATTGTTTCCATCGAAGTCCAATTAATCTTCATCCCTTCTTACAACTACAACATCTCCAAAAGTTACCTTATCTGGAGATAAACTATTTTCTTCTCCTTCATCAAATTCAACAGGCTGAAGGACTTTAACCTTAAGTATTTGCTCTATCTTCTTTGCAAGATCTATAGATGGTTTAACTTTTTCACTTTCAATTTTTTTGAGTAATGCTTCACTTATTTTAAGCTTTTGGGCAAGAACCGCTTGGGTCCAACCTTTTGATTCTCTTCCTTTCCTTATTTCTTCTCCATATCCTTCAACGATTTCAAATTGGTCCATTGACTTGAATGCTTTCTTTGGTTTTTCTACCTTTTTTTGCTCTATCTTTCTCTCGGGCGCAGGCAATGCTCTTCCACTCTTCATAAGCTTATTATAACAATTTGCACACAATATCATTTCAGTTCCATCGACAAGCGCTTTAAAAGGCTTCCCTTTTATCAGGGAGCCACACATTTCGCAGTAAATTTCTTCCTCTCCCAATCTAGCTCGCCACAATTATAAATGTAGAAAAGAGCTTTTTTGGTTATGCTTATTTTTTTATGTTATAAAAATAAGGTGTTTTATCATCTATTCTTTATAACTAGCCCTGTCATAGATTTTGCTTCTTTTTCAAACTCATTCTTTTCCCATGGAAAAACTACCCATTTGTCTACTTCTTCAGCATAGAAATCTGGTACAAGTCTAGTCCAAGGCTTCATATATAATGTTGTGGTCTTTATTTCAGATGGCATGTAAAGAGAAATAGCTTGTATTGCAAATTCCAATGTTAGGCCTGAATCGCTTACATCGTCTACCAATAAAACTTTTTTATCTTTTATAGGTAAAGTAACTGGTTGTCTCATATATGGTCTTTCTCCTTTCTGACCTGCAGCTATGTATAATTTTATTTCCATTGAACCGATGTCATCAATACCTAACCTATCTGCTAGCAACCTTCCCGGGATTACTCCACCCCTTAAAATAGATATTATAACATCAGGCCTATATCCTGATTTTAGTATCTTTTCTCCTATTACATTAATATCATTTTCTATATCTTCCCATGATAATAGCAGAACTTCTATTCCTCCATGGTTAACTGGCAAGATGTAGATTTCTTTAGCTTCTTCTTCATCTTCTTTTATCCTATAATCAACCCCATCTACAAATACAACAAAACCTGATTTAGGGTTTCCATCAGGATCTATGGCTATTGATAAATCTGGATATTTATTTATTAATTTTTTTAAAGCCTCTTTCCAAGAATTTGCATCTACTTCAATTGTTTCATTGCCATTGGCCTTATATTTTAAAGCAGCTAGAAGTTTAATTTTTATGCTCAAAGTTAATCTCCCAGCTCATTGCTGGGCAGTGCCTGTATTTTCTTCTATAATCTTTTGTTTCTTTTTGCTTAACTTTACTAAACTAGTTATATAACCTGCTACCTGATTTCTTAATCTCTTCGATTTATAAGAAGTAATTTTTCCCACAACTTGTTTATTCATATTAAAGTCTTCTGTAAACAGATCTGGATGATCTCTTAACAGTTCTCTTGCGAGACGTTTTATCATTAAAGTCCTTACTTTGCCCAAGCATTCCACCTGAATTATTCGTTAACGCTAGAGAATTTAAAGCTGATTTTAAAGTTTATTGCATCTTTTAGATTTAAGGTTAGGCATGCTCTATACCTAATAATTGCGCTATATCATAAATTACCTTAGGTTTCCAATAGACCTTTTGCAAAGATTTTAATATTCCTAGAATCCATACTATAAATAATCCAAGACCAATAAGAATTGATATAAAGAGGTCAAGGATAGGTATAAATCTTAATAAAATAGTGATAACATCAGCTATAATAATTATTATGAAAAATGATATCGATAAATAAGACCAATATTTAGCAAATTTGTAACTAGGTTTAAGTACTAATGCAAGGATTCCGCCTATTAAAGGAATAAGCCAGGCTATGAAGGCCCACAATTTTTCATCGTCACTAATAACATAATTTTCATTAGATGAACTTGAACTAGGTGAACTCAACGTTTTTCACCAAATAATTATTATATAAAGGGGGTATATAAATACGCTAGTTAATATTTAAATTAATATTTTTATGACATTATATTTTAATATTATTGATAATATTAATCATTATCTAAAAAGCTTAAGTAGTGATCATTGTTAACCGGGGAGTTTACAATAAAAAGAAAGCCTTGCCCCTTCCAAAGGCGGGGAGGAAGTCAGAATAAAAACTATAGTAAGCTTTTTACTACTATTTTTCATAATATTAAATGCCCAATGAAGAATGGTATTACCACTGACTTTGATGATAAGGCTGAACTGAGGGGACAATTAAAAACAAGTTATGAAAATTAAATACATAATTTTAAATATTTTTATAATTTAGTATAAATACTTAGATTTTTCTTTTTAAACTTTATACGTTAAATTAAAGTTGGGGAATTAATTTGACAAAGAGCTATAAATTCGATGTAGTGATAGTGGGCTTAGGTCCAGCAGGGTCTACATTGGCTTATTTTTTAAGAAACAGCGGTTTGAATATTGCAGGAATTGACATGGTTGACGAAGATGGTCTTTGGGGAAAGCCTTGCGGAGATGCTATAGGGAAACATCATTTCGAAGAAACAGGACTCCCTTATCCTGAAGGAAAGGAATTAAGCCAAAAGGTTGACGGCATAGATATAATAAGCCCTAAAAAAGATATTGTCTTAAGGGTTAATGGAGAAGGTTTTGTAATAAATAGAAATCAATATGGAAGAAAACTTGTGAAGGAAGCCGAAAAATCAGGTATTTCAATATTTTTAAAGACAAGAGTTACTAATCCAAAAATTCAAGAAAACAAGTTAGTTGGAGTTAACGCTATAATGCCAAATGGAGAAAACGCTATTTTTGAAGGAAATATAATTGTTGACGCAACAGGTAATGGGGGACTTTTGAGAAGGCTTCTACCAAAGGAATGGCCACCAAATGAACCATTAAATCCTTTAGACACTAACATAGCATATAGAGAAATAAGGGAATTAAATTATGAAGTAGAAGAACCTAGCTATTTGAGAATTTATTTAGACCAAGAAATTTCACCAGGAGGTTATTGGTGGTACTTCCCTGAAGGTAAGGATAAAGCAAACATCGGCCTGGGAGTTCAAGGAGGTATGAATTATCCTGCTCCCAATACTATATTTAAAACAAGACTTGAACAAATCGATTTAGTTAAAAACTATACAAGCGTTATTAACGCTTCTGGCTCAAAAGTTCCAACAAGAAGACCTGCAAACACCTTAGTATGGAATAATTTTATAGGTATAGGAGATAATGGATATACTGTAAACCCAGTTCATGGAGGAGGTATGGGATACGCCTTTGCTTCTTCATATTATGCTTCCCAAACTATTGTTGAGGCATTTCAAAACAAAGATTTTTCAGCAAAAAGCCTCTGGGGAGCAAATCTTAAATATATGAAAGCCATAGGGAAAAGGCAGGCTGGTCTAGACATATTTAGAATATTTTTGCAAAGGTTATCGAATGATGATATACAATATGGATTAAAACATGGAATAATGAAAGCACAGGATGCCTATGAGACAAGCGTAACAGGCGAATTAAGTGCTAATATGGGAGTTTTAGAGAAAGCTACATTAGCTTTAAAAATGCTTGGTAGACCATCGCTTTTATCAAAATTAGTTATAGTTGCAGATTATATGAAGAAGGCCCAGAAGGCTTATGATATTTATCCACAAAGTCCTCTAGAACTAAATGATTGGGTTTCATATATAACATCTTTATATAAAGATTATAAAGCAAAACTAGGAATCTAAATTTCTATTATATATGAAACTATTAATGAAATAATTAGTAAAATTCCAAAGTTTAATACCAATTTAGCAGTCATTACATCAAGAAAATCAAATCTGTCTTTAAGTGATGTTAATATTATTTTAGTTGATTGAGGTAATGTTAGCAACTCTATAAGAGAATAAATAGGTAGTATTTTAAACAAAATAAGAAGTCCTAAAATTATATAAGCTAAAATAATTAAATATACGTAAAGATATTTTGATTTATTATAGCCTAATAATATGGGAAGTGTCTTTATGCTAGAAATGTTATCTCTTTTTATATCTCTTATATTATTTGCCATTAATACATCATCTATTAAAATTGCTATTGGAAGTCCAATTAAAAACCCTATAATAGAAATCCTACCTGTATATAAATAAAATCCTGCTAAGGAGAGAAGTAGCATTGATATTATGACGGAAAAATCTCCCAAAGCCTTATATTTTAAATATAAAGGAGGAGCGCTGTACTCTATACCTATCAGAAAACCTATAAGACCTAAGATTAGTGCTAAAGGTCTACCAAGAATAGCTATTATTATTCCTATAAAAATAGCTATACTACCAAGAATTAATGCTATGTTTTTTACTTCTTCTGGTTTTAATTCTGTATGTAGGGCAAGGTGGAACCTTTTTTCTTGTATGTTATTTAACTTATCTATTTTTTTAATATAATCATAATAATCATTTATAATGTTTGTCATCATGTGAAGGAATAATTCGCCGATAGCACCTAATATTATGAGCATGACCATATAAACATTAATGCCTTTAAAATATGTCATTCCTAAAATGATACCTATCAAATATGTTGCAATAAACATTGGAAGGGACCAAGGTCTAGAGCCTGCAAATATATCCTTAATTCTTACTCTAACCATTTTAACCACTTGCTAGTGATCAATTTCTTTATTGTATGAAGACTTTATAAATTTAATTTTGCAAACCTTTATTTTCTTCAAAAGCATAAAGAAACTGGTGGTAAATAATTGTGTTGCGTATACAAAACACTTACGGGAAAAAAATTGAGATATTCAACCCATGGAACGAATCGTTAGTAAATATGTATGTATGTGGTCCAACTGTTTATGATTACACTCATATAGGTCATGCAAGGACCTTTGTAGTTTTTGATGCTATAAGGAGATATTTATCGTTAAAAGGATATAATGTAGCTTACGTGCAAAACATTACAGACATAGATGATAAAATCATCAATAAAGCCAAAGAGACGAACTCAAATTGGGAAGACATAGCTAATATTTATTCAAAAGATTACTTAGATAACTTAAATAAGCTTAACATAAAAATAGATTTACATCCCAGAGTGACCCATCATATATCAGAAATAATAGACTTTATACAGGGATTAATAGATAAAGGTTACGCATATGTAGCTCAAAGTGGTAGTGTTTACTTTAGTGTAGATAAGTACCCAAATTATGGTAGGTTGAGCAACAATTTTAATAAAGCATATTGGAATCAAGGAGAAGGAATAGTTTCTGAAAAGAAAAATCCTTATGATTTTGCTTTATGGAAATCATATAAAGAAGGAGAACCATATTGGGAAAGTCCTTGGGGTAAAGGAAGACCAGGATGGCATATAGAATGTAGCGTAATGAGTTCTAGGTATTTAGGTAGTAAAATAGACATACATGGAGGGGGATCCGATTTAATTTTTCCCCATCATGAAAATGAAATAGCGCAAAGCGAATCTTATTTTGGTTAATCTCCATGGGTTAAATATTGGCTTCATACAAGCATGTTAACAATAAAAGGGGAGAAGATGAGCAAAAGCCTTGGTAATATAATATCATTAAATGATGCTATATCAACATGGGGGAGCAATATATTAAGGCTTTGGCTTTTGAGTTCTCATTATAGGGCAATAATAGAATATTCTGAACAAAGCTTAAATCAAGCAAAAAGACTTTATGAAAGATTAAATGCAATTTCTCAAGAGGTTGTTAAGAGACTTAAAAAAGAGGACTATACAATATATATGGGAAATGAAGATATTGAAAGCTTTAGTAATTTAAGGAACTTACTTTCAAAATGGTATGAATCTATGGATAATGATTTTAATATGAGCGAGGCAATTAGATATGTTTGGGATTTGACCGATCTTTACTATAAAAGGATTCAAGGCTCAGAATCATATGCTTTAGTATCATTTACTTATAAAGTTCTACAAGAAATGAATAAAGTATATGGAGTTTTAGATGATGTTTTATCAAAAGAGCTTCATGTAGAGAAGAATTTAACTCCGGAACTTATTGACCTTATATTAGAGGTAAGAAAGCAGCTTAGAGAAAATAAAATGTATGATTTAGCAGATCATATTAGGCTTAAGCTCTCATCTATGGGAATAAAAGTTATAGATAAAGGAAACAAATCAGATTATCTACTTTAATTGTAAAAGATTTATAAACAAATTTTAAGATTTATTCCAAATTCTTTGCGGTTTCTCTTAAGTTCTTTGCAACCTCTTCTTTAATCACTTTTATATTATTATAAAGACATTCTTTAACACATTTCTTTTTTTCAATTACATCCTGGATAGTTGAGCACCCATCATAAAGGCATTTATTTTCTATAGAAGATTCGTCAATAAAAAGTGCTATTATGTTATCCATATCAATTCTTTTTATGAATTTTTCGAGTCCTGACATATTTAATAGCTTGTTTAAATAAGTTATATTTATAAGCCTTTTATCTATAACAAATCCATTAAGTTCGGAATTTAAAGAATTTATTATGCTTTCTGCAATTTCTTTATACAAAAGTTTTTCCCCATTACTCTATTTTTATTTCTTTTCCTTTAGGTTCTTCTTTTTTCTTTTTAACCTTTATTTCTAACACACCATTTTTATATGTTGCTTTTACGCTATCAGGATCTATCTTAGAAGGTAATTCTACTTCTTTAGAGTATTTCCTCATATCGCCTGTAGCTTTTATATATATTTTGTCTTCAGTAGCATTTACCTTTATGTTTTCTTTCGCAACGCCTGGTAGGTCTGCAACTATCCATATTTCATCGTTATGATCTATTACATCAACCATAGGTTCTATTTCGTCACTAACAATAGGTTTTCCAAACTTGCCTTTCTTTATATTGCCAAACTCTTCAACTTTAGGTATACCATCTGGCCCAACAAAAATTCTTACCCCATAATAATATGGATTTTCTCCCTTAGTACCTTGCTTTGTTAAATTCTCAAAACTTTCTTCAAATTCTCTCATTTCTTCTTCCATTTCTCTCATTATATCATCAAAAACATCGAATATAGATTTCTTTTTCTTTGGATTATTACTCATTTTCTCACCTATTTAATTAAGAATCGCAGAAGCTTTTAAATTAATTTTTTTGAGATTTAAAATTTAGATATAATATTTATAAAATTATTAATGAATTTAAATACATTTGTTTATAATCCTGGCATAATAAATTATTAATGGGAGAAAAAATGAGTAAGCAAGAAAATTCATTAAATGTGATAGAAATAGAAGGGCTTGCAATGGATGGTCTCATAAAGAGTTTTACA
>ERZ1669250.466-NODE-466-length-18390-cov-3.859449_pt1 | contig 18390 bp, 16 predicted proteins | sample MGYA00579295_ERZ1669250 | MGnify/ENA primary metagenome ERZ1669250 (study PRJEB41166, sample SAMN08046056) | hot springs metagenome | biome: hot spring; feature: acid hot spring; material: thermophilic sediment; isolation source: thermophilic sediment from acid...
TCAAGTATGGCGGCCTCTCGAGCCGCAGACCCGAGTTCAAATCTCGGCCGAGGCACCTATAAATATTAATTTTCAATTTATTTCCATAAATAGCTGCTAAATAAACAAAGATATTGCGTGATTAAGCCGGTCTGGCTCCGATCGTGCTCCTATGGTACTTGCTCCGGGCGTACGCTGACATCCTCTCCTCCCTAAAGGATAAGGTTCCTGCTTCAGCGAAGCATAGCTAATAATAATACCTTCCCGCTGAAGGTATCCCGCCAGAGGTATCTCCACAGGCCAATTCGGGCGTGCCCCGCCCTACTATCGGTTGGTTATCCCGATGAGGAAATCGTCGCGTTGGCATAAAAACCTTTCGCGATTCATCTCCTCCCTGAAGGTCGGAGCTTTCTTGCTCATATCATTGTAAACCTGCAAACGCCATTACGTGGCGATTTTAGTGATTACACAATATAGAAATTCTCATTAACGCGTTCGCGCTAATAAATGCCACATAACAAAAGACTTATACCCGTAGCCTAATGTGAACCCTCGCTGATCTTTAATATAAGCGTTCACTAAAAAACCGTGAAGTTTATCCGTAACCTACTTTCTTTATATGACCATAGCGGTGAGTCAGGAAAAAAATATAATCGAAAAGGTAATAGATGCGGCGAGCGAAGAAGGGATACCCAAAGAGATAGCTCGTGGTATAGTTGAGGGTAACTGGGACGAATGGAAATACGAATTCAACCTGACCATCAATAATCAAGATAAACTGATCAACTTACTGGTAAAAGAGATAAAGAAAATCTACGTGAATGCGGTGAGCTCCCCAACCGAAGACGAATTCGAAAGAGCAGACCGCGGAAATCCGTATATGGAATACTTCCCGATACATTATTCCCAGAAGGGGTTGTCCAAAAAAACTATTGAAGGATTAATGGCCATAGCAAAGGATCTGGACTACGAAATCGGCCAATTAGACTCCACGAACAAAAGCGAGCTTCTGAGCAAAATAAAAGACTTGATGGCAAAAGCTAAAAATATGGAAAATGAATACGCTGTCCAGTGGCTAGAAAACCTAATGAATGAGCTTCTAAACTAAACGCGTATTAGGGTTTCTGTATTTTATTCTCTAATAATGGGACGTATATTGGTGAAATAGCTTTACGTGAACTACCCTCGCGGAAGCGCGCTTCCCTCCTTAACCCCCATTAGAGTTAAAAATTTAACTGACGTGAATACGCAATTTGCTCTTTTTAACTGACTTATGCTATAATCCATGTTCTTTTAGGCCGATCATGAAGAAGTGGGCCTAATTAATGTTTAAAGGTTATATTCTATTGCGCGTATTTACTTGAGTTGGGTGAATATTGCGACGCCGATAAATTAAGAGTTATAATTCCTGTGGGCGGCCAGGCGTTAAGGCTCAGGCCCCTCACAGCAGAAGTATCGAAGGCCGTAATAAGGTTATTGAATAGGCCCATCGTCGAGATTGCAATGGCAAACCTAGCGCAGCAAAATATTAAAAATTTTATTTTTGGAGTAAAGGGCTACATAAATTACAAAAGCTTGTTTGATTACTTTGGGGATGGCCGCGGTTTTTCTTCAAGCTATAAAATCGAACCAAGAGTTCACATAAAATATCAGCCGAGGGTTGACGACGTAGGCAACGCTGACTCTGTCAGAATTAACATGGAATACTATGACGTGCAGGATCCCGTAGTAGGAGTGCAGGGTGACAACATATTTGACGTTGACATGAAAGAGTTGATAAAATTTCATGAAGAAAAAAAAGCGGTTATGACAATTGGAGTGACCCCTGTAGATGACGTATCAGAATACGGAGTAGCTAACCTAAATGATGATATGAGGGTTATGGGATTCGTAGAAAAACCCAAAAAAGAGGAAGCGCCATCCAACTTGATAAATACTGGAATTTACTTTTTGAGTCCTCAAATAAGAGATATTTTTAAAGAAGATGGCGTTCAAGAAATGGTGAAGGCGGGAAGGCTGGATTTTGGATTGGATTTTATACCGTACCTTTTGAAGCGCGGCTACCCGATATATGCCTACCCAATTAGGGGGAACTGGTATGACATAGGTTCGCCAAAAAAATATTTAGAAACCATGAAAATGCTGCTAAAAACAGATGAGAAATGGTTACCTATGGGTAACAGATTAAACGCAGGCGCTCGCGTGTGGGTACAGGGAGAAAGCAACGAATCTTTGAAAAAAGCGAAGGAAATTGAGGATAAAATAAAAGCGGGCAAAATAACCGTAGAGGGGTCGGTTTTAATTGGCAGACATTGCTCCATTGGAGACGACGTTTACGTAAAGGATTCTTCAATTGATAACTATACGATAATAGAAAGTGGCTCGGTAATAGAAAATTCTGCCATAATGGACCGGGTCTACGTGGGTAAATCGGCAGAGATACGCGACAGTATAATTGGAAGGCACACGGAAGTACTTTCTTCTGAACTGTACAGAACTAAAATAATTGGTGTAAGTGTGATAGCCGATGATGTCAAGGTTGGAGAGGGCGTAAACTTGGTCGCGACAAAAATATACCCTCATGAATCAATACCAGCCAAGAGAACTATGGTAGAAGAGGTAATTTAAAACTTTATGCTTATTGGAGAATCGACGTACCTAATAGACGTGACTAATACTGAAGGAGTATGCTTAACAGTTTCTCGGGAAACAGCCGCCGTCAGTAGCCAGCTGACCGCGAAAAACACGAGAATTTTTCGGAAATCCTGCGTCCGCCTAAATCCTGACCATTACTACTGATCCCCGATGGATAAAAATAAGGACAATCAAGCAAACGAGTAATGCTATGCGTCCTCTTAACTGGATGGCGATCAACCAATATGGGCTATTTTTGTACTGTCATGCGCGTAATTAACCCTCTAGGTCTAAAACTAGTTAACACCGCCGCTTGGCTTCATGAGTGGGAAGGCCCGTTCAATATTGGTAAAGCCATTGAAGCCCGCGAGGGCGGGGTAGTTCACAAATGCATCGCTAGACATGACTATGCATTATACTTTTAACTTGCCGCTAAGACCTAAACCTGCTTTAAGTGGTAATAGCTTCTTCTTTTTGCTTACTGCGGTTAAGTACCTCCCTGATAAAGGCTAAATAAGTGGGTGATGGCCTCATTGGCCTGCTGTTAAATTCGGGATGAAATTGCGTACCGACAAAAAAAGGTAGGCTAGGATCTTCAATCGCTTCTACTCTCCTTTTCTCCTCATCAAAAGCTGAGAAGACTAGCCCTACCGATTGCAGAGCGCTCCAATAATTCGGGTTAATTTCATACCTATGCCTGTGTCTTTCCCTAGGATCTATTCCTTGGTAAGCTTCGTAAAGTTTTGTCCCCTTTACTAGTCTAATAGTTGCCCCTCCGAGCCTCATAGTGCCTCCAAGTTCTTTGATGTTTTTTTGTTCGGGCAGAAGGTCTATTACTGGGTCCTGCGCGTTCGGATCTAATTCAGTACTATTAGCCTTAAGGCCTAATTTTTCCCTCGCGAATTCTATAACCGCTAGTTGCATGCCAAAACAGATACCAAGAAATGGCAGTTTGAGCCTACGGGATTCTGATATTGCAGTTATCATTCCCTCGCTTCCCCTTTTTCCAAAACCTGGAAGAACAATTACGCCGTCCACCGATCCAAGCTGCGGTACAACTCCGGTTTTCTCTATTTCTTCTGAATCAACCCAGACCAAATTAGGGTTAAATCCAAGGGCAGCTGAAGCGTGTTTAATAGCCTCTACAATACTAACATAAGAGTCTCTGAGCCTCACGTACTTCCCAACCATAGCTATGCTAGGCCCTTGCCGTAAGTCTTGGAACCTAGCCGCTAGCTTATGCCCGTCTCCTTGCACTTTAGGCACCAAGCCGAACCTTTCTAATATTAAGTCCCTCACACCTTCCTTATACAACAAATCCGGCACGCCATAAATCGAGGATAAGTCTGGAACCCTTATTACCATATTCTTTGGCAGAGAGGAAAATAGCGCGAGCTTATCCCTCTCGTCATCGCCAATGGGCCTGGGAGAGCGGGCAATCAGCATGTCAGGCTGTACGCCTATTTCCCTTAGCGCTTGCACGCTATGCTGGGCGGGCTTAGTCTTGCTCTCCCCAGTAGTTTCCAAATAAGGGACGTAAGCTACATGCATAAAGAACGTATTGTTGCCTAATTCTAGTTTCATTTGCCTGATCGCTTCTAGGAAAGGTAAACCCTCAATATCCCCGACGGTCCCACCTATTTCTACGATAAAGAAGTCAGCGCCAGAGCGCTTAGCAACACCGCTAATTTTATTTTTTATCGCATCGGTAATATGCGGTATAACTTGAACGCACTCTCCTAAATACTCTCCGCGCCTTTCCTTTTCTATGACTTCTTTGTATACAATTCCCGTAGTAAGGTTGTTTTCGCGGTACATGTTTTTATCAAGGAAGCGCTCGTAAGTCCCCAAGTCTAAGTCGGTCTCCCCACCGTCATCCGTAACAAACACTTCTCCGTGGCGATAAGGATTCATAGTACCAGCGTCTACGTTAAGATATGGGTCAACCTTCATCATAGATACTGAGTATCCAGATAAAGACAAAAGCGTGCCAGTTGAGGCCGCAACTACGCCCTTACCCAGGCCACTCATTACCCCACCCGTTACAAATATATAGCGCATATACCATTTTCTTCCACAAATATAGGATTAACTCCAATTTTCATTCGACACGCTTAAGCGTAATCATTTTGAGGAAAATATGGATAATTTAGCGCTACCCAGCCGTTATGATCATGCCTCGTCGGAACCAAAGTGGCAGTCCTATTGGTTAAAAAAAGAAGTTTATGAGGAAGCCTTCGCGTTTAAGCGGGATCCCAGCAAACCATTCTACGTAATAGATACGCCTCCACCATTCACAAGCGGTGAACCCCACATGGGCACGGTTTATTTCACTATGATCGTCGACACTTTAGCAAAATATAAGAGGATGAAGGGTTACTCAGTATTACTTCCGCAAGGATGGGACACCCACGGCCTTCCTACCGAACTTCAAGTACAGTATAACCTAAAAGTAAGTAAGGAAAACCCGGACGAATTTAGGGAAGCTTGCAGGTCTTGGACCAAAAAAACCATAGAATCAATAAAACAAGGCATGATTTCGGTGGGCTATAGGCCGGATTGGGAACAATATGAGTACAGCACTGATGATGATCGCTACAAAAGAGATGTACAACTCTCACTCCTTTACATGTTTCAAAAAGGGCTTATATACAGGAAAAAATTCCCAGTCTATTGGTGCCCTCACTGCAGTACCGTTGTATCTCAAGCCGAGGTAGGTTACGTAGAAAAAGAGGGAAACCTAATCATAGTAAAGTTTAAAAAAGTTAGCGGCGAAGGTCCCAGTGACCACGTAAGCGTTGCAACAACAAGGCCTGAATTACTCTTTGCATGCTCTGCAGTGCTAGTAAACCCCTCTGATGAAAGATATAAGAAGTGGATAGGCAGCTACGTCCAAGTGCCATTGGCAGGGGGGGCCGTGAAAATATTAGCAGATGAAGACGTCGACGTTAAATTTGGCACAGGGGCTGTTATGGTTGCTACATTTGGCGATGAGCAAGATATAAGGTGGCAACTGAAGTATAATCTCCCAATAAAAGAGGTCATAGATGAAAGCGGGACCATGATTAACGCGGGTGAGCTGAGCGGTTTGACCACAGAAGAGGCAAAAAAGAAAGCGATAGAGTTGCTCAGAAAAAGCGACTTACTAGAGGGGATCACAAGGATAAGGCATAACGTACTCAGTCACACTGAGAGACAAAACTGCATGACCCCGATCGAATTCCTTACAAGAGATCAATTCATGGTAAAAATGACCCAGCATAAAGATGACGTATTAAAAGCAGCTGAGCTCATGAACTGGCATCCGAACCTCATGCTCGATAGAGTTCGCTCTTGGCATTCATCATTAGAATGGGATTGGGTAATATCAAGACAAAGGCTCTTTGGGACGCCGTTGCCGTTCTGGGTTTGTTTAGATTGTGGGACCATTATACCCGCGGGTGAAGATCACCTACCCGTTGACCCTAGAAAAGACGCCCCACCGGTAACTCGCTGCCCAGCTTGTGGCTCAACTAATATAAAGGGGGTAGAGGATGTAGCGGATGGTTGGGTAGACTCTAGCATCACCCCCCTTTTCATAACGGGCTTCTTCGAAAAATCAAATCTATTCAATAAATTATATCCAGTTGACGTAAGGCAGCAAGGTTACGAGATAATAAGGACCTGGTTCTGGTATAGCGTTTACAGAGGGCTAATGTTAACCGGATCATCCCCTTTTAAATCGGTGCTAGTAAATGGAATGATTCTAGCTCCAGATGGGAAACCCATGAGTAAATCGCGCGGAAATGCCATAAACGCGCTAGAAACAGCTAAGCAGTACGGCGCAGATTCTTTAAGGTACGCTCTTCTCTCGCTAACGGTAGGGGCTGATTTTCCATTTAGATGGGAAGCCGTAAAGAGGGGGAAAGCCCTACTTCAAAAACTTTGGTCCGCCTTCCGCCTAATTTCAACCTGGTCGGTGGTCGCAATCGAAGAACCGCCGCATTCGGGCTCTCCAGTAGATCAATGGATCTTAATGCAATTGAACAAAGCCGAAAAAGATTACGCGCAGGCCATGGATGATTTTAGATTTAATGATGCAATTAATTCTCTCGTACAATTCTTTTGGCACGATTTATGCGATAACTACCTAGAAATAGCTAAGCCCAGAATGTCTTCGGGAGATAAGTCATGCGGAGAAACTCTAGGATTCGTATTCGATTCGGCGCTCCGCCTTTTTTCCCCATTTTTACCTCACATTACCGAAGAAATATATCAAGACTTAAAATGGGGAAAATCGCTTTCAGTCCACGCGTTAAAATGGCCTAAAGAACCTCAGTTCGACGAGGCAATAGCAAGTATTGGCGGCAAAGAAGTCGAGCTCGTAGCGCAAACCAGGGCTGCCAAAGCTAATAAAGGCATACCGCTAGGCCAGTGGGTAGAGGCTGCTAGGGTAACAACCGATTTAAGCGGCATAACAAATCTGGAGGAGGCGAAGAAAATAATAGGAGAGGTACTGAGAATTAAGTCAGTGGAGCTCGAACAAGGGCTGCCCCCATCTATAGACTTTACGGGCGCCTTACAGGAAAACTCCGACTAAAAGTAGGGCGAATGGTAAACGTTTATACCTTTACCGCCGACTCGGTTAAGATAGCTTATCGGCGCAAGGCCGATTCGAACTTGACCCGCGGGTATGCGTAGGCCGGCTGAATCGGGGCATCAACGCGCCGCCAAAGTAAGAGCCCTATCCTGGAGGAGGGAGTAGTCAGGAGATATTCCGACAATTTTATAAGTTCTTGCCTGCTTTGCTAGAAAATAAGATGGAAATTTCAGATTTTATTACTTTGGATCAAATTGATGTGAAGGGCAAAACCGTGCTTGTAAGGGTAGATTTTAATTCGCCTATAAATCCTGAAGACGGCTCTATAATGGATTTTTCAAGGATTAACGAACACGCGAAAACAATCGGCGAATTAGCATCAAAAGGAGCAAAAGTAGTTGTCATGGCTCATCAAGGCAGACCAGGTGATGAAGATTTCACTTCGCTGGAAGCCCATGCAGCAGCCCTTTCTAAAGCGCTAGGTAAGAACGTAAAGTTTGTCGATGAGGTGTTCGGACAATCCGCGAGAAGTGCGATTTCCGGGCTTGGTGAAGGTGAAGTCCTCGTTTTAGAGAACGTAAGATTTTATTCTGAGGAGATGATTGAAAAGGACGCGCGTGCGCAATCAAACACAATTATGGTAAAAAAGCTGGCTCCCTTAATCGACTTCTACATAGGCGATGCGTTTAGCGTCGCCCATAGATCACACGTCTCAATGTTGGGTTTTCCCGTGGTTGTAAAGAAAGCTATAGGAAGGGTGATGCAAGAGGAAGTGGAGGCTCTTACTAAGGCCGTGAGTCATCCAGAGCATCCTGCCGTTTATGTTCTTGGAGGAGCAAAGCCAACTGATTCGCTGAAAGTCGCGAATAGGGCATTAAAAGAAGGACTGGCAGATTTAGTGCTAGGGACCGGTATGTTAGGCCAACTCATTTTGTTGGCAGAAGGCTATAACGTAGGTCAATCTAATCTCAACGCATTAAAAAAGAAAGGGGCTACCGACGATGTAATTAATCAAGCCAAGGCCTTATTAAAGACTTATCCTGGGAGGTTAAGGGGCCCAGTCGACGTTGCTATAGAAAGAGCCGGCAAACGCCTTGACATACCTACCTCTGACCTTCCCGTAGAAGAACCAATAAAAGATATAGGCGAGGCTACCGCTAGGTCTTACGCTAAAGTTCTAGAGGACGCTAAGACCGTTATAATAAACGGGCCTGCTGGTGTGTATGAGGAACCACAATTTTTACTTGGCACGAAGGTAATATTTGAGAGCGTAGCGAACAGTAAGTCTTTTTCAATACTGGGCGGTGGTCATACGATATCAGTTGTAGACGAGCTTGGGCTTCACGGTAAATTCTCGCATATAAGCACCGCTGGAAAAGCTATGATAGATTTTATAGCGGGAGAGAGTTTACCTGGCATAGAAATACTGAAGACCAAATAATTATAGTATAATTTTTATAAGGGACTTTTTCTTGTAAAAATTTTAACTCTAACGGGCGTTAAGGGAGAAGTCCGTTAGGGCGGGGCAGTTCACATACCAAAACGTAGCCTTTCTGCTATAAAATTTGGGTAACCAAAGTCAAGCGTGTCTTTTATGGTCGTCTCGACGTTATAGGCGACTCTGATTAATTCGAATGAAAGTTCATTACCTTTTACGTTCATTACGGCAAGTGCAGGCGAAGGATTTCCATCTCTTGGCTGTCCTACACTGCCAGGATTAACTACGTAAAAGCCACGGACTTTTTTTACAAATTGAATATGGGTGTGTCCGAGTACAAGGACATCGCAATCGGCTTTTAGGGAGTCAGCATATTCGGGATATACGTATTGAAATAACGGATTATCGGGAGAGCCATGAACCATTAATATCTTAAATCCTTCAAAGTAAAATTCATCCGTAATCTTTAGTGAACTCAAATAATTGAGTGCCTCCTTACGCATGACTTTAACGTTGAGCTGATCCGCTTGGGTAGCTATTGGATTGTAGCCTCTGAAATCTCCAGTAAGTATCGAATAATCATGATTGCCCATCACCGCGTGATCAAAAATCCTTTTTCCAGCAAATACCACCTCATTAGGCCACGGATAGTACCCTACTAGGTCGCCTGCAAAGGCTACCTCATCCGCGTTGACTTGCTCTAACCTTACTAAAACGGCCTTAAGAGCTGGTAAATTTGAGTGAATATCTGCTAGTAAGGCTAAGCGTTTTGCCATTTCTACCTGGTGCCTTCAAGCGCAGGAGGCTCATCCTTTAGTAGTTCAACTATTATCCTAGCTTTGTACTCTTTTGCCTCCAAAGGAGGCATAGGACCTAGGTCGACCGCGAAGGATACTTGATTCCCCATCCCATCAGTGAACCTAATATCCGCCACCCACTTTTTTTGAGGTTCTGATGTAGACAACTTAGCTATACTATCCATTATTCTGGTGAGCGCCATTTGCAGCGAGGTCGGGCTTGAGAGGTCTTGAGGCGTTAAAGTTAGTGCCTGTACTCCTCCCATAACTTGACCTATTTTCGCATTACCGGTAAATATGGCTAACGGCTGGAAATTTTCTGAATTCTCCATTTGAACTTAATAAGGCAGGCGTTTTTAACGGCTTCGCCTCTAATGCGCTATTTTTCGTTTCAGTAGGTACCTTCGTGAGCTATCGCAAGATAACTTTACTCCTCGGTTAAGTATTCTTATTTTACGACTAATGAGCGAAAACGCTTCTAGGTAAGAGGTGCGCATAAGTTGTTCTTGGTCGTTGCCCTTGTAGGGGGAGATTATAGGGCATCTGTATAATCGTTACTGCATGAAAAATGCATTAAAATGGCGTTCTTGGCCTTGAAGATGTGTATTAAGGATTATGGAGCTAAACTTCTTAGCGTTAACGCGTAGGTCGTACTGACATCAGTGCATAGTTCAAGGTCATCCTTTTATGAAAGGTGCGCCTCAATTTCGCGCGGAAGTAGGACCCGTCCAAGCTGAGCATTTATGACGTATGGACAGCGCCAGGCACGAGGGAGACCTTAGGTTTTTAACTCTAACGGGCGTTAAGGGAGAAGTCCGTTAGGGCGGGGCAGTTCACATAATCAACGGCATTTATTTCTTATCGACGACCTTCGTAGCTCACAAAGCTTTTACGTATTAGTAGCTATGTTTTTGCCACCGAAGCGCGAGGTCAAAACCTCATTGGCTTGGTGGGGCTCGCTGCTATTTTGCCGCGAGTCAACGGTTTTCTGGGCAGGAGAAACTTTGGAAATTTATCATCGTAAGCAGTTTTTTAATGCCTTCTCCATCATCCTCATCAAGAACAATATCAGCTATATCCTTGATTTCTTGTTTAGCGTTTCTTACTGCTATAGAGCAGGTCGCCCACTTCATTAATGGTATGTCGTTTAACTCATCTCCGACTACTATAATCCCATTATTTATACCCAGTTCTTCTAATATTTTCTTTACGCCTGATTTTTTATTTACTCCCTTAGGAGTTAAAAAAAATAGGTCCTTGTAAGGCTGTATTTCTATCTCTTCTCTTTTGTACTCTTTTAGTAACATTATTTTATCCAGCGAGTTTTGACTTATTATTACTAATACATCTCCTTTCGCGAAAACAACGTCGGATTTTTCTAATGCACCTAAAAATTGGGCCCAGTAGCTATTCGTCTGTATTTTTATTGTGCCGCCCACCAACAGGACGCCACCCTCTTCGCAGCAAATTCCGTCTACGGCCTCTAACAAAGATTTTGGAAAATAATCTAAAGGTCTTCCAGTTGCTATTACGACCCGTATGCCATTGGATCTAGTTTTTTTTATCGCTTCAAGTAGGTCGTGATCCAGCGTTTCATTGTTAGACAGCGTCCCGTCATAATCGAGTATTATGCACTTTGGCGTCAATTTATTGACCCAATGCTTGCTCAATATCCCGTATTAGGTCATCAGCCTCCTCCAGACCTAGAGATAACCTTATGAGGCTTGGCGTTATGCCTGCGTTCTGTAGATCAGACTCTTTCATAGCCCCCCCAAATGCAGAAGCTGGATGCATAGCCAAGGTCTCGGTGCCGCCAAGGCTTGGGGCTGCTCTTATAACTTTAAGTTTTTTCATGAATCTTATAGCATCATCTGCCTTGCCGTTGATTTCAAACGATACAATTGCCCCGTAGCCGCGTAATAACTTACGCGCAATCTTATGGGATGGATGCGATTCTAATCCTGGGTAAAGCACCCTCTTTATTTTTTTATTATCTTCAAGCGCCTTTGCGATTACTAGCGCAGTTTTTTCTTCCGCCTCAAGTCTAACCTTAAGCGTCTTTATTCCCCTTAATACTAAGTACGCTGCGTGCGGATCTAGCGATCCACCGAGCATCCTCTTCCAATCCCAAGCGTTATTTAACTCAAATCCCGCTAAGGACCCAGCCACTACATCATTATGGCCAGCCAGGAATTTGGTTGCACTTGAGACTGAAACCTTTGCCCCGTAATCTAGGGGCCTAAAATTCACAGGAGTTGTAAAAGTATCATCTAGAGCTAAGGTGACATCGTTTTCTACGCAGGCTTTAGAAAGCTCAGGTACGTCGATTATATTAAGCGTCGGATTAGAAATTACCTCAGCGAATACTAATGTAGTTTTTTTATCAACTAAACTGTTTAATTCATCGCCTTTGGCGGTTTGCACATGGATTCCATAGATCTCTAGGTTGCGCGCAAGAGCTAAAGAAAGGCCGTATATTTCTGATGAAATCAATAGTTTATCTCCGGGTTTTAACTTACTAAAAAACAGCGTTGATATGGCACTCATTCCCGAAGAAAATGCGAATGCTTCGGCACGTGGGTCGTCTGTCTCGAGCGCTTTTAAAACTTGTTCCAGCGCAAACACTGTCGGATTATCTTCTCTTGAATACCTTAGTGGGTGGCCGTGTAATAGCATGGCGTCATCGTCTGGGTAAGGGAAAACTGCCGATTGATATATCGGTGGCAGCAAACTCTTTGCTTGGCTATTCAAATAATTTTTTGTTGCTATTGAACCTAACCCTAGCTTTTCTTCCATATGACGGTTAATGTCAGATATTTAAACATAGTTAGCATTTTGCACTGTTGAATAATTCGAAAAAGGCTCAAGAGCCTATTCATGGATTTCGGTACGAAATTGGGTTTCACGAGAGATTTACTTTTAATATCCGAGTTTCGCTCATAAAAATCGAGCCGGGCATAAATCTATGAGAATTATTTAGCAATGCATGCATTTGGGTAAGCGTTAATTATTATAGGATTAGCCGTCTAGGTGAGAGCAGCAAATTCTAGCTTTAGCTGTATACGCGGCTTCCCCAACAAGTTCATGCGCGATTTTCGTTATGATCGCGAGTATTCGAGGTGCGCGGGATTCACGCCTGTGGATACAGCGGCTTCTAACCCCGAAACGGTGATCGAGTTTGGTAACTGAAGCTGGAAGCTTGGGCTTTAGCTGAGGAGTAGGCCACTTAATACAAGTACGGAGTTTTTTATTGTTGCGCGAGAAGTATCAGTGGGCCGCGGAGCTTGCTCGCTAGAGCGCGTTGGGTGTACGCCTAACTAGTGGACGCCGAATTGGCCTAGAAGCATTAAGCTCCAATCAAGGGCTAAGTAAATGCCCGACAGAGTTAAATATGTAGGCGAGTTTTTTTTGATGTCAAATAGCTCTCAATTTTGGTCGGCTGAACGGGTTGGGATACTGATTTGTTTTGGTGATCCACTTGTCTAAAGTACCAACCGGCATAAGAACTCCTCAAGAAGGAGAATTAGTGGGGGTAGTTATCCAGTTGTTAGGATTCGATAGGATTCGTGTTAAGTGTACTGACGGAAAAACTCGTATGTGTAGAATACCCGGTAAAATGAAGAAAAAAAGTTGGATTCATGAAGGTGATTTTGTTTTGGTCACACCGTGGGATTTTCAAGCGGATACTCGTGGCGATATCGTCATGGTTTACAGTAAAGATGAAGTTAAACAGCTTCAAGCCGCTGGTGTTGTCCCGTCGAATTTTTCTGTTGGGAGCAGATCTTGAAAATTATTATTTGGAGAAACCTTAAACGGTATTAAATCATAATTAAATATGATTGGCGCTGCTTGCTTAATTTTAGGGTCGTCTGCATTTAATATTTGTTATATTAAATCGGATAATTTGATTAATAAAGGGGGATGTATTTGAATTGGAACGACGAACACGAGGGAATATCAAAGGTAGAGAGGAGAGAAAAGGATAGCGATCTAAAGGAGTCGTTGGAAGGAGTATTTGACGCTAAAACCCTGCGTTATCTGTACGATTTTATGAGAAAAGGCGTGATTAAGCGTTTTATTACAAATATATCTCAAGGTAAGGAGGCGAGGGTATACCAGGCTGAGGGCGAAAAGGGATATATTGCGATCAAGATATTTTTTACATCATCATCTGAGTACTACAAAACGATGCCAGTTTATATGGAAGGCGATCCCCGTTTTTCTAGACTAAAAAGAGGAGATAGGAGAGAAATAGTTGAAACTTGGGCGAGGAAGGAGTTCGCAAATCTCTCGGAGGCATATGCTGTTGGCGTCCACGTACCTAAGCCCTTGTTTGTCAAAGGCAACGTCCTAATTATGCAATTCATTGGCGGTCTTGGAAGGCCTGCTCCAACTTTAAGAGAAGTTAGGCTAAGTTATAATAGTTGGTCTAGAGCATACAAGCAAATCATAAGCGATCTTCAAAGATTAGTTGTTAAGGCGGGTTTAGTTCATGCAGACTTGAGCGAATATAACATATTATTCTATAGAAGGCCTTACATTATAGATATGGGGCAAGCAGTTATGTTATCACATCCCGGCGCCGAAGAATTTTTGGTCAGAGACCTGAATAACCTCAATAATTTTTTTTCTAAGAAAGAGATAGGGTTAAAGGACCTTGTAAAAGAAGATTTGATAAAGAGATGGCTAGCCTCTCACCGGTAATATATGTGCCTTTGGATTCGAGCCTTCTCGGTAGGGTTTATGATATGTACGCTTTGACCGAGAAGGGTAAAACCCAGGGAATAAAACTAACAATGGATAAAGGTAGAGGCCTGATCATTATGGAAGCAGAAAATCAGGCCGCGGTCCCACTTCTACAGAGGTACAGGGATGCAGTAACTCTTCTTACGTTTGGGGCGCCTTTTCCGGTCGCCGAAAAAATAATAGGGGATGAAAGCGTAGTCTTACAAATAGATCTGGAAGATCCAATTCTTCCAAGTGGTAATATAAAGAGAATATTATCAAGGTTAATAGGTAAGAAGGGGTCAGTTAAGCAAAGAATAGAAGCCGCGACCAACACGCAAATTTTTATTAAAGAGTCCAGGGTTGTTGTGCTTGGTAGCTTTGAAGGCGTTGACAGGGCGAGGGAGGCAATTCGTCGCATAGCTACAGGGCAACCCATACCGGTAGTCTACAAGTATTTGGCAAGTCTCAAATGAGGTTACGTTTCGCGGTTGAGCGCTATTTGGTGAATAAAAATGAGTGAGCAATTTCAGGAGTTAAACGTTGCAGACTTTTTCTACAAAAATAAAGATTTAGTGGGATTTGACAGCCCTCACAAAGCGACCTATATGATAGTTAGGGAACTCGTCGAAAACTCTTTAGACGCTTGTGACGGCCACAAAATTCTGCCGGACGTGAGGGTTACGCTCTCTAAAGTAGAGGGGGCTGGCACCGAAGAAAGGTATCACATTAAAATCGTTGATAATGGGATAGGGGTTCCGTTAGAAGCAGTGCCATTTGCGTTTGGTAAAGTGCTCTTCGGTTCTAAATACTCTATGAGACAAAACCGCGGTACGTTCGGCCTCGGGGGTAAGATGTCATTATTATACGGGCAGATAACCGCGAATTCAAGGATTACAATAACTACTAGTCAAGGTGGCGGCAAGATTTATACATTTGAAATTAGTACAGATATTAGGACGAATACTCCGGTGATACATAGGAGGGAAGAAGCCGATAACAAATCGCATTTCAGGGGAGTTAAGATAGAATTCGATTTCGAAGGTGACTACGGCAAAGCACGGGATAAAATAATAGAATATTTTTATGAAACCGCAATGGTTTTGCCGTATGCCCAGCTTACTTTTATTGATCCGAATGGAAGTTTACTTTTCTACCCTAGGATAACTCAAAAAATGCCCAACCCGCCTTTAGAAACGCTGCCTCATCCGCACGGCGTTGATTTGGAAATGCTCAAACGGATGATTATGGTTAATCCCCATACTAGTTTGCAGGTATTTCTATCTAAAAATTTTCAAAGGGTTGGTGAAAGAACGGCAAGGGCGTTTCTACGGTCAAATGGCTTTGACCCACACGTAGAAGTTTCAGAACTCAATACCAAGCAACTAACTAAATTAGTGACCGCGCTAAGGGAGTACCCTGATTTTCTGCCTCCCGATCCTTCATGTTTGTCTCCAATTGGGGACGAGCTTCTCAAAGAGGGTATAAGGCGTTTATTATCTCCAGAGCACATAGTTGTAACTACGCGGCCCCCGAGAGCGTACGAAGGAAACCCCTTCATAGTTGAGGTTGGTATTGCGTACGGGGGAGCGATAGCGCCTCCGGATAAACCAGGTAAAGTTCAGCTGTACAGATTTGCGAACAAGATTCCTTTGCTTTACGACGAGTACAGTGACGTTGCGATGTCAGTCATACAGAGCATAAATTGGAACCAGTACAAAATTAAGTTGGACGAGGTCCCCCTGGCCTTTATTACCCACGTGTGCTCAACTAAGGTTCCGTATAAAACTGCTGGTAAGGAGTACGTCGCTGCCAGGCCTGAGGTCGAGAAAGAGTTAGAATTGGCAATTAAACAAGCCGCCAGAGAACTTAGGGTAAGGCTTTCGAAAATGGAAAAAGCTGAATATAAGGAGAGACGCACAGAGGTTCTAAGAAAGTACTTATCTATGATGGCCAGTTTCTCTACGTTTTTAGCTGAAAAGAATAAGGAGCCAAATATTGATGCTTTATTCAAGGAAGGAATCATTAAAAAACATCGGAAGGCAGAATTGGTTGAGGATTCAAGTTCGGGTGATTTAGTTGATGAAACTAAAAGTGAAGACGATAAAGCTGAAGGAGGAGAATCAGAAAGTGAAGAGTAAAAGAGGTGGTAACAGTGGAAAAGCGTCCCGATAGAAGCGTCTACGCCAGGAAGGCACTTAAAGACCTTGGTACTTCCATTTATAATCAGCTTGATGTGGCGAAATTTCCTGAAGTTATGATACCCAGTAGGCAAACCAACAATATTTATTACGATCCGAAGCTTGAGCAATACGTCCTCGGAAGCAAAAGAGTAGTTCGTAGCGCCGATAACATTAAGCACGTCAAGCCGCTTGCCCAATTATTATGGGTAGCGAGAATAGGTAAAGAACTCATAGATTACGATCGCGTTTCCACGTTAAGGGATTTATTCTATATGTCTAAAAATATCGATATAAATTTTGTGACCCAGCAGGAATCTGATGAGGCAGTTTATGATTTAGAAGCGTTGCTTTCTATGCCTAGAGAAAGTTTCAATATATTCCCTCACGATAGAGGGGCTATATTTGGCGACCTTACGGTGAGGTATAGAGTAAAGGGGTTTAAGGATAGCCTCATAAACCTTACCGACAACCCCGATGGAGTTAACATAGGCCCAGCCTTAGACAATGCTGAGCTCGTAAAGACTACGGCTGATAAAGTGATCGCCATAGAAAAAGGTGCTATATTTATTCAGATGATAAGGGAAAAAGTGCACGAAAAATTTAACGCAATACTAATTGATACTACGGGTCAAGCGTCTAGAAGCGCTAGATTGCTTATAAGAAGACTAAACGAAGAACTCGGTCTTCCAGTTTATATTTTGACTGATTGCGATGTTTGGGGAGCTCATATAAGTATGGTAATAATAAGCGGGTCGGTTAATAGTGCCCATATAACTGGGCTTAACACACCGTCTGCGAAGTGGCTTGGTTTTTGGCCTACTGATATAAACCGCTACAAGGTGCCTACCATGAAAATGAAGGAGCTCGATTGGAAACGGCTTGCTGAACTTAAGGCCGATCCTCGTTACAAGGAAAAATTCTGGAAAGAGCAGCTTGACGCCTTTGAGCGGCTTGGGCTAAAGGCCGAGCTCGAGGCGTTTAGCAGTAAAAATAAGTCAGTAAGCCAAACGTTTCTAGTGGAAACTTACATACCGGATAAGCTAAAAGAGCTTGGCGCCATATGAATTTTTGATTTTCGGGTTTTGGTTCATCGCTTTATATAAATGCGTTGTTGGGTCCGGGTTTTTTGAATAGATGCGTTTTTTTAGTGGTCCGAGTTATAACCCGAGGAAATATGCCCGGTGGTAGTAAAAAGCTTGTACCGGTGCAACAGGACCTCGTAGACGCAATATACGATATGGCAAAGGAAGAGGGCAAGGCCCCATACGATATGGTCAATGAGATATTTTTGCAGGCTGTAAGGGCTTACAAACTGGGTAAGGATCTTCGCGAAATAATAGACTCTTACGAATTAATAGAGACGGAAAAGGGATCAGGATCAATCATAGTAAGCTCCGATATATTGTACTACATGATAAATAAATTATATCCGACCGATATGGAAAAAATTAAGGGGCTTTATTTTGAAAGGGGAAAGTGGTATGGAAGCTATTTATCAGCAAAATTTTTCGGAGTGGGGGGTTCGGATGACCCACTGGATCAGGTAGTTAACATGCTAAAATTTTCGCTCTGGGATGTTTCTAGCTTAGAATATAAAAAGAAGGGTAACGAAATATCATTATCCTGTATCGCGCCCCACCTATCTAAAGAGAGCACGGATCTTTTGACGGCCTATCTAAAGGGCGTATTCGATTCTCTCAATTATACCGTAAAATCTGAAAATACCAATAAAGGAATAATTATGCTTCTTTTAAGCTCGGCGCGACTTTGAATCCCAAGGGGTTATTTCATTTGGCTTAACCCTAATCAGCGCAGCTCTTTCCAACGCGCTTAAGTAATTGTTAGCCGTTTGTTCAGACACCCCCAGCGTTTCCCTGCAAAAAAGTATTACGTCATTATAGCTTATAGTTTGTTTGCCCCTAATATAGGCTAAGAGTTTTTCCATTCTTTCTTCTGCAGTTTCCTTTTTTCTCATAAAAATCAAATATGCTAGTATATATCTTATTCGGCGTCAGCAAAGGCGCGAGCAGACTCGTATACTATCTTGCCATTTAT
>ERZ1669250.467-NODE-467-length-18389-cov-11.164449_pt1 | contig 18389 bp, 26 predicted proteins | sample MGYA00579295_ERZ1669250 | MGnify/ENA primary metagenome ERZ1669250 (study PRJEB41166, sample SAMN08046056) | hot springs metagenome | biome: hot spring; feature: acid hot spring; material: thermophilic sediment; isolation source: thermophilic sediment from acid...
TTGCTTATTTGCTCATCTTTTATCTTACTAAGGACAAGCTGGCTTCTTTTCTTGGTGGCTTCATTTTTGCATTTAGCCCCATACACGTTGTACAAGCTTTGGGGCATTTGCAATATACAAACATCGAGTTCCTGCCTCTGTTCCTTCTGGGCCTTCTTTTGCTAATTGAAAAGAAGCAGCACAAACATGCCGTGCTTGTTGCCGTGTCATTTGTTTTTCTTACCTTCATGGGCGACATAGAGCAAGCTCTCATGGCCGTTGTGCTTGCATTCCTTGTTATTGTGTACATGCTGCTAAGGAAAGAGGAAAGGTCAAAGCTTAATGCGAGGTTTTGGGCCATGCTTGCAGAGGCCATTGTGCTTGCCTTTATTTTCGGCTCTCCCGGCTTTCTCAGCATAGCTCACGGCCTTAGCAACGAGACACTGGCTACTGTGAACATGCAGGCAAGCACAGCCTACAACGAGCTATATAGTCCGGACCTTCTTTCATTTTTTGTTCCTTCGCCAAGCAACGGCCTTCTTCATAGCTTGCCAGAGTCTGTGGCCAACATATACAAAGGCGATGTTGCAGAAACAACCGCGTATGTGGGCTATTCCGTTTTGCTTGTTGTGGCCTATGCCCTCTATGCTGACTACAAGAAAAACAAGCTAAAAACTACAGGCCTGTTCGCCTTTATTGCATTCTTCTTCCTTTGGCTTAGCATAGGCCCGTACTTGCAGGTCGATGGAACAATTACAGGCCTTCCCGGCATATACCTGCTTTACCACTCTATTCCCTATTTCAACGTACTAAGGGAGCCTGGCAGGTTTAACATAGTCTCCGAGCTCATGCTCGCAGTTATCTTTGCTTACGGCTTCTCGTGGCTTAGGAAAAGCACATCGCTTAGAAAAGAAGACAAGCAATACTTGCTCGCTTTCATAGTTGCATTGTTGTTTATCGAGTACTTTGCCATGCCCATAGGCAGCAAGATGCTGAATAGTGAGTTTTCAAGCAGCTATGTGCCGAAGGCGTATTACGAGCTTGCAAGGCTGCCCGGAAGGTTCTCGGTCTTGCTTCTGCCCGCATTGACCGACTATGCCAACGCAACTGCGCCAAACGAATACCCGGGCATGGCGCTTTACTATCAGACCATATTCAAAAAGCCCCTGGTTGGAGGATATGCAACCAGGGAGAACGCTACTCAGCTTTTCTCCTTATTCAACATACCTCTTGTGGTCTCAGCCTACTACCTGCAAGAGGGCCAGGGGCTTGTGTATCTTTCCCCGCTTATAACCAACTATACCAACGCCACAAAGTTCTTGCTTGCCGCATACAATGTCACCTTTGTGGGCGTAATGAGAAGCGCCTACACGTTCAGCGAGCTGGAGAACATAACTAGCTATCTTGCAAGCATGTTCGGCTACCCGATTTATGAGAGCAACACAACAATAATTTTCTCAACAGCCAACGCCTTGAGGACCGCAGGCACTTACCTTGCAGCCTATACGCCTGTGCTTGTAGGAGGCTATGGCAGTGTGGCAAGCACCTGGCAGCCAGGTTGGCTCCTCTGCCAGTACTACCATGCTTTGTGCAACTCAACTTTCAGCACCATGTGGTGGGCCGCAAATCCTGCATTTGTGGAAATATTTGCGCCTAAAACAGAGAATTTGAGCATATCCCTGCAGGCAATGTCTTTGAGCTCGATAAGTGTGGAGAATGTATATTTCGATGGCACGCAGGTTGATAGGCTTACACTACAGCCCTTTGTAAGGAACTATACCATAAATGTCACAGCGATTAGGGGCATAAACTCCCTTGTTTTCGCACCAAGCACAGGTGAGCAGCAGCTTGGCGCAAGGAACATAACCATAGCAGTGCGCTAACCTCTCGTTAAGGTCAAATTTCTTTATCAAGGATAAACGAAATTGCACATTACTATTAAAAGCTTTTCTTCAGAAACCTTCTTTGGTGGGCTTCATGTCAGTGGAGGATGAGCTAGTGGAGGGGCAGGTCTACGAAGTGAGCATAAGGGCTAAGAACATACACGGAGAAGGCATAGGAAACATAAACAACAACATAGTCTTCGTGAAGAACGCGAAGACAAGGGTAGGCAAGACGTACAAGGTCAGGATATCCAAAATCTATAGGACTTTTGCATACGCAGAGCTTGTCGATGAAGAAGGGGACAATAGAAAGTATTTTATAGGTAATGGGAGTATACTTACCGTATAACTTCTTTGTTTTTTCGCTTTATTCTTAGGTGAATCAATGGATGTGAACGAGATTGCAAACAAGATCCTCAAAGGCACCACAACCATAGGAATAATATGCAAGGACGGCGTGGTTATGGGGGCCGATTCAAGGGCAACAATGGACACCTTCATAGCCAGCAGCGAGGCTGTAAAGGTCTACAAGATAGACGAGCAGCTTGGAATGACAATAGCTGGCAGCGTTGCTTTCGCTGAGTACCTTGTCAAGCTTCTTAAGGTGCAGAATGAATTCTACAAGATGACCGAAGGCAAGCCCCTTTCGCCTGGTGCCGCTGCGTCTTTGCTTTCGATGGTTTTGCAGGAAAATGCAAATCCGTATTTGCTTGAGCTTACCGCTGTTCAGCTTATCGTTGGAGGAATTAACAAGGATGTTCCTGAGCTTTACGACTTGGACCCTCTTGGCGGCATATCAAAGGAGTCCAAGTTCTTCTCTTCTGGCTCAGGATCTCTTACCGCTCTAGGATACTTGGAGAGCATTTTCGTGCCAGACATGAGCGCGGACGAGGCAGCAAGGCACACAGTCAAAGCGCTTAAGATTGCGATGAAAAGGGATTCAGCAACTGGCGACAACATAAAGGTTGTTGCAGTGACAAAGAAAGGGTTCAAAGAGTATTCAAAGGAAGAGATAGAAAAGCTTTCGAAATGAGTGCTTAGTTTAGTTGGTTTTCTAATTTGCATAAGGAGTGGTAGCTTTGGAAAACGACAAAGGAAAAGAGGAAAGCAAGAAAGAAAAGGAAAAAAGCGAAGAGCTTCTTCAAAGGCTAGAGGAAATATTGCCAAAAGAGGCAGAGATAACTAAGGTGGCATTCGAAGGGCCTGATTTGGCCATATACGGAAAGAACATAAGCGCGATATATGGCCACGAGGACCTGATAAGAAACGCCTCTGCTGCAATAAAGAAGAAGCTTATTCTTAGAAGCGACCCAAGCGTGCTGCTTGACAAGGAAGAGGCCGAGAAGAAGATAAGGGAGCTTGTGCCTGCCGATGCGGGCATACCTGAAGACGGAATAAGGTTCTCGCCGGAGTTTTGCGAGGTGTATATAGAAGCCCAGAAGCCAGGCATGGTTATAGGCAAAGAAGGCTCAACACTCAGCGAGATAGTCAGGCAGACAGGCTGGATACCAAAAATAATGCGCATACCTTCAATGAACAGCGACGTAATAAAAGGAATAAGGCAGCTATACTTGAAAGAGGAAGATTTCAGGAAAAAGTTTTTGCTAGGGCTTGGGAAGAAGATAACCCTTGACAGGGGGAACATAGAGTGGGTGAAGGTAACGGCGCTTGGCGGCTTCAGGGAAGTGGGCAGGAGCAGCCTGCTTGTCGAGACCAACAACTCCAAAGTGATAATAGACTGCGGCCTTAGCCCTGAGCCAGCAGTAAAAGGTCTCGAAGCCATTACCGGTGACACCAACAAGGTGTTTCCTTATCTCGACACTGCCAACATAACAGTAAACGATATCGATGCTGTTATATTGACGCATGCGCACATAGACCACACAGGCTTCGTTCCTTACCTATTCCGCTACGGCTACGAGGGTCCAGTATACTGTACTCCGCCTACTAGAGACTTGACTGCTTTGGTGCTTTATGACTACATCAAACTAGTCCAAAGAAGCGGCGGCACGCCGCTTTATGAGGAGAAGGATGTAAAGAAGATGCTCACCCATGTAGTGACAAGGGAATACGGCGAAGTCACAAACATAACTGACGAGATGAAGCTTACTTTCCACAACGCCGGGCACATACTCGGCAGCAGCATAGTGCATTTGCATATAGGCGAAGGCCTTTACAACCTTGTCTATACCGGAGATTTCAAGTATGGCTTCACTAGGCTTCTTGACGAGGCCGATACGAGGTACCCGAGAATAGACGCCCTCTTTATGGAAAGCACCTATGGCGGTGCAAAAGATATACCAATCAACAGGCAGCAGGCAGAGGTTCAGCTTATGGAAACTATAAAGCAGGTGATAGACAACAAGGGCAAGGTGCTTATTCCTGTTCTCTCAGTTGGCAGGGGCCAGGAGCTCATGCTCATACTTGAGGCGTATATGAAGAACAATCCGAGGTATAATCTCAACGCACCCATATACCTGGATGGCATGATACTCGAGGCAAGTGCAATACACACCGCCTATCCAGAATATCTCAAGCATTCCTTGAGAAGGCGCATACTAAGCAACGATTCTCCTTTCGAAAGCGAGCTGTTCCAAGTAGCAAAGGGCGAAATAGAGGAAGTAGTGGACGGCGATCCTGCAGTCATTCTTGCCAGCGGAGGCATGCTAAATGGCGGCACCAGCCTTGAGTACTTCAGGCGCCTGGCAGACGATCCAAAGAACGCGATAGTATTTGTCAACTATACCAGCGTAAACTCCTTGGCAAGGCGTGTCCAGAACGGTCTCACCGAAGTGGCACTGCCCGATGAGGAAGGCAAGCTTCAGCCTGTGAAGATAAACCTCAAGGTCAATACCATCGATGCTTTCAGCGGCCACAGCAACAGAATAGAGCTTGTCAATTTTGCCACCAGAGTAAGACCTCTGCCAAAGCGCATCTTTACAATGCACGGCGAAGAGCAGAAGTGCGAGGACCTTGCCAGATACCTTAACATGAAGCTGCATGTCGAGACTAGGGCGCCGATGAATTTGGACACTATACGGCTGAAATGATAAATAATCTTGACTTTTTGTTATTTTGCAGGCAAGTATAGGCTTGCATTCTCATTGATCTTCAGTTCTGTGTAGTTGCTGAAATTAAATAGCGAGGGCGATGTGCCTATGCCCCTCACTATTAAAATCGGCTTGCCGGAATAATTTTCATATGGTGGAATGGCACTTATGTTGTAAAAGTCAAGCAAAGTCCATACATTCGAAGCCACTTGCCTATAAGAATGGCTGTTTAGGTACTGGATCGCATTTAACATATATTGATTTCTGCCATTTACGTTGTATGCACCTTTCAAAAGGCCAGGCAGCAACAATATAGAAAAAACAAAGAAGGCAAAATCAAGCAACAAGATGGCTTTGCTTCTTTTAGCATCAAGTTTCTGCGCCAAAACAAACACCAAAGGGGCATAGGCAATATACGACCACCTGGGAATGGTGTAGACAAAGTTTGACATCAAAGCTCCTGCAAACAACACAGCAAGGCTTATTAGTAGAAAAATAAGAAGCTGCTTGTTTGCCTTCTTCTCGCATTTGCAAAACGGAATAAGCATGAGGTAAAAAGCGAAGAATGGAAGGAACAGGGCAAGCAGCGGCACAAGGCCGATCGAACTAGCGTAGAAAGAAGTATGCAAAGCAACCTTTATCGTCTCTATGTAGTTAAATACGGGATTTCCGAACGCAATGTAATTGAATGCGAGCCATGGAATAAATGGAGCAAGCAACAAGCTGAGCGCCTTGCGCTTGCTGTTTGAAAATAGAACCAAAAGGGCAAAAGGTGCAGCTATTACCTTGCTGAGAATTGCCAAGGCTATGAAGAAGCTGAAATAATATTTTCTCTCAAGGAAAAGCAATAAGCCAGCAAGAAGGAACAAAAACGATAGTATCTCTGCACCGTTGAATATGGAATAAAAGATTATTGGAAACGGCGTCAGCACTAGCGAGAGCATTATGTTCTCGTTTATGTTGAGCTTTTTCGATGCATGAATGGAGATTCCGAAAAGCACCAGTATGCACGCAATTATATAGTAATAGCCTGCCGCATTTTTAAAAATCAGATAAAAAGGGACAAGCGCCAGACCAGTTAACGGCGCCCTTTCCCAGCCCACAATGCTATAGTTGCCGGTTATTATGCCTTTTGCGTAAAGTATGTGAGCTATTAAGTCCCAATAGTAGCCCAGTTGGTAGTAAACAACAGAGATGTTTGCGAGTGCAAGCAACAGCAGCAAAACAGAATATTTTTGCATCATTGACTGTTACCATAAAAGGTATTTAATATTGAGGCCTCGCAAAAGTGCGTCGGCCAAACCGCTTCCTTATCCTATCTCAGGTTTTGGGCCGAAGCGAAAAATTTAAAAATCTTTTTGCAAAGATTTTTAATTAGGGGGCAATCGGGGTGATAGGATGGCGGCGAGAAGGAAGAAGGTTTCTGGAGACTGGCTTCTGCCTGATGTATTCAGCGACTACCCAGACAGGCTAAGCAAGTACTTGGACAAGCTTTTCTTTGCGCCAGCAAGATACCTAGAGGGCTTTGCAGAACTGCCTGACGTAGACCTGATAGACGAGGGAGACCACTTTGTAATACGCGCAGACATGCCAGGAGTAAGGAAGGAGGACATCAAGCTAAGAGTAGACAAGGACAAGGTAGTAATAAGCGCAGAAACGAAGAAGCAGAAGGAGGAGAAAGGAAAGAACTACTACTACAACGAGCGATCGGCAGCAAGCTACTTCAGGTCAATTCCCCTTCCAAGTGAGGTTCTGCCAGACACAGCCAGCGCCAAGTTCGAAGATGGTACTCTAGAAATAAACGTCAAGAAGACGAAGGAAGAGGGCAAGGAAATCGAAGTAAAGTGAAGCAAAGCCTCAGCAAAATCCAGAAGTTAGCGGTTTCTTCCTTGTTTCACTTTATCTCTTCTGGGTTTTTCATTTCTGTTAGCTTCTTCAATGCCATATAGGTAGCCATCGCCGTATTGTAGATGTCTCTTGTTCTTCCTCTCGCAAAGGTCCATACATCCTTGACTCCTGCAAGCTCTAGCACAGCTTTTGCTATAGGCCCTGCCACTATGCCTACTCCTCTTGGTGCAGGCTTTATGTGCACCTCAGCGCTGCCGCATCTTCCATGTGTTTTTATTGGCAGGCTGTGCGGCATTCCGCAGTTGCACTCCCATGAGCCGCAGCCAAGCTTTATAGAGATTATGTGAAGTTTTGCGTCTTTTATTGCAGCCTCAAGCGTTGGTTTTCTCTCTATTCCCTTTCCAACGCCTACGCCCACATGCCCGTTCCTGTCGCCCACTACTACTGTGATTCTGTATTTCTGCTTTCTTGTATCTTTTGTCATTCTTTGAACGCTTGCAATTTCGAGCACCTGGTTTTCAAGCTTCGGCAGCAATGCGTCGACTATCTCTATCTCCTTTATAGGCTTGCCCAGTGCGAATATCTGCTCTATGCTTGTGATCCTGCCTTCTTTTACCATTTTGCCCAGCTTGGTCTTGGGCTGCCAATTCTCTACGCTAAATTCCTGCTTTTCAATTTCTTCTTCCATTAAGCATCACCCGCCAGCTTTTTCTTGACCTCGCTGAAAAGCTCTCCAAGCTTCTCAGGGTTTATGCCGGCTTTAATATATTCGCCGAACTGCCTTTTAAGCTTTTCAGGCTCTTTTGCGAGCATGGCAGCATAAGCAGCCACGTTGGCAGCATTGTAAAGCTTTTCGTCTATTTCAAAATTGCCCCTAAGCTTTTTGCCCATATCGGCAAAGCCTTTTGCGAAGACAAAAGGCAACGAGCCTCTTGTGCTAGCAGCAAGCCCTATGTCAAGCACAAGATCCTTGTCATCTTGTTTGAACTTCTTGGCAAGAAGCATGCCTGTCAAATAAGCAGTAGCCCTGTTGGCTTTGCTTGGCCATCCTAACTTTCTGAGCTCGTTAGAGTCTGCGCTTGCAAGCACCCTATCGCCAGAAGGATCATACTCGACTACCTGCCCTATTATGCGCCTGTTTGTCTTTCTGACAACAAGCCTGTACATGTTGCCCTTTATTAAAGCAAGCCTTTTCTTGTAGTTTGTCAAACCTAGCCTTCTTCTTTTGAACACGATATCACCTATACTGAGCCTTTATGTATTCGTTGATCTGCTTAAGCTCGTCTTCGCTGACCTTAACGCCCTGCTCGTCAAGGTGGAGAAGCAGCGAACGCTTGTCTGGGAATGCATTGCCCTTGATGAGGGCGTAGAACCTGTTGAAGGTTTTGTTGTCAAGCTTCTTCATCTCCTTGAGCTTCCTAAGCAGAAGCCTCTGCGACCTTACCTTCTTTTCCCACACCCTGCCGGCCCTTGCCTTTGCAGTTCCTCTTCTCTTTCCATATCCTCTCTTCCTGCCCTTTTCCCTCTTTACCTTCAGCAGTTTGCCGTGCAGGCTGAGATTGTGCTTTTCTGGCTCAGCATAAATGCTGCCTTCTTTGATAAGCTTTCTAACATCATCTTTGGTAAGCGCCCTCTTTGCCTCTTCAAGCGCGCTATCCTTTATCCTTATCGCTCTTACTCCTCTTCCAAGCATCTCGCTTGCAACACGCTTAACAAACTTTATGGTCATACGCACACCTTCATGCAAGCCTTATTCCCTTTTCCTGCGCAAGCTGCCTGAGCTGCTCCTTCTTCCTAGTCGATAAAGCATGGTAAAGCTTTGCGGCATAGCCCTGCTTGTTCGCAAGTTCGAGCAGCTCTTTGCTATTATGCACAAGCACCTCTATAAGCCCTTCCCTGTTTCTGTGCCTTACTTCTTCTGAGTTCTTATAGCCTATGTTAGGGCTCTTGCCATGGAATTTCTTGCTAACTCTCATTTTGTTGTCTATTCCCCTCTGCCTGCGCCACCTGTCCTTGACCCTTTTTCTGTTCTTTGCACCTAGGTTTGGCACTTTGAAGTGTGGCTTTTTCTTCTTCACAATTTTAATTTCAGCACCCATGTCACTCCTCCTTCAAAAGGTATATGCCGTCTTGGAATACGCGGCTATCTTTGTCTTTCAAGAATGAAAGCTTGAACAGGTTTGCGACTGTTTGGCCAACATCGTAAGGGTCTACGCCCCTGACATAGACGTCTTGTCCTTTTATCTCCACTTTTGTATCGCCGACAATCTTTGCTACTCTAGGCAGCCTCTCGCCGAACATGTTCTTGACAAGCACCTCGTTGTTTTTTACTTCGAAGCTCATTGGGAAGTGGGAGTAGATTACCTTCATGTGCTTTGTTATGCCCTCCTGCACGCCGTGTATTGCCCTTTTTATCTCGTTTGAAAGGGCTGTCTCTGCCAGAATGGCCCTTTTTGCCTTTTCCTTCCCTTCTACAGGTGCTATTACTATTCTGTTGCCTTCTATTTTCGCCTCTACAAGCAGCGTGTTGACCTTCTTTGTCGTCGAGCCAAGCTTGCCACTGACTTTGATGCGCTCGCCGTTGTCTAGCAGCTCGACCTTGACTCCTTCAGGTATTTCTATTTCAGTTGTCATGCTAAGCGCCTAGTAGACATAAGCCAAGAGTCTTCCACCGAGGTGGTTTTCCTTGGCCTTTTTGTTGCTCATTACACCTTTTGGCGTAGACACTACAAGTATGCCGAAGTTCTTGCTTGGTATATACCTTGCCTCGTATTTGTTGTACTCGTCGATGCTTACTGCATGCCTGGGCTTTATTGCTCCTATGTCATTTATCTTCTTTGCAAGCGCGACCCTGACCTTTTTGAACTTGCCATTTGTAAACTCCTCAAAGCCTTTGATGTAGCCGTTTTCTTTAAGAGTCTGGAGCACAGCTTTAACGAGCTTGGTAGAGTCTAGCTCGCAATAATCCTTGCCTATGCTCTCATATATTTTGAGCTTGTTCAGCGAATCAGCGAGAATGTCTGCCATATAATCACTCAGCTATATTTTTCAAACCCAAGCTCTCTTGCATGCTCTCTGAAGCATCTTCTGCATAGGTATATGCCGTAAACCCTTATAAGGCCTTTCGAAGTGCCGCATATCCTGCACTTTCTCTTGCCCTTGCTCTCATACCTGTCAGCATAATCCTTCATGATTCCTCACCCTTAAACTTTACCTTGAACTCTTTGGCAAGATGCTCTGCCAGCTCATCATCGCTTATCATCTTATGCCTTCTAGGCACCTTGCCCTTCTTTATTTTTCTGCGCTCTACCCTCATGCCAGGCCTTGCGAAAGTTGCGTTAACGTTGAGACCGAGCATGCCTATCTTAGGATCATACTTCATTCCTGAGAAGTAAATGTACTCGTTTACCCCGAAGTTTACGCTGTTGTTTGATATGGCGTTCCTGCTCAGAGTAAAGTCCACAGCATCAAGAGCCTTTTCAAACAGCTTCCTTGCTTCTTCATGCCTTACAGTTACAAAGGCGCCTATTATCTGGCCCTTCTTTATGCCAAATTCCGGCCTTCTAGATTTTGATTTTGCCGGCGCCGGCACATGGCCTGTGATTCTTTGCAATATCTCTTTAGCGCCATCGTATTTGTCTTCGCTCGATCCTATGCCTATGTTAAGCGTAACCTTTTCGAGCCTTATAGACTGCATAGGGTTTGCCTTCTCCATTTTCACTCACCTACTACCAGTATATTGTCCACTACTGTCTTTATGCTTCCACTGTCAGTAGCAAGCTCCACCATCATGGGCCTTGAGGCTGTTCCTTCTGTTATGGAAACAATCTTGCCCTTCTTGTTAGGATGCCTGCCCTTGTAAACTACGCATTCAGCACCTACTCCGAACTTGAGCACCTTCTCTATCTTTCCATCATTGCCTATGGCAACAGAGTCGTTTACCTTTACCTCATTGTTTGGCGCTGCAGCTATCGTGCCGTCATGAAGCCTGAGCATGAGCTTGCCTCCCTTTGCAACATATTTGTCAATAACTTTGCTGAGCCTTTTGGCATTGGCATCAACCTTCTCCAGTGCCACTGCCCCCTGGTTGTTTATGCTTATCTTGTAGTGCTCTCCTGAAGCCAAGCTTACTATGTCTCCATAACCTGTTGCAAACTTAGTGTCCTTTACCACTTTGCCGTTTACGCTTACCTTACCTTGCCTTATTATCCTCTCTGCCTCTTTTGTATTAGCTGCATAGTGAAGCTTGTCCCTAAGCAAAGATACAAGCGCTATGCTCCTGCCAAGGTCATGCCTGCCAGGGCTTGGCTTTACTATGAACTTGGCTTCCTTCCTAGGTACGCCTAGGAACGTCGACATTGCGAGCCTTTTAATATGCCTGCTGTTTCCTTTTCTGCTCATCTAATCAAGCCTTTGCCACCTTTGCCTTTTCAATCTTCTCAGACCTTCTCTTATCGGAAAGGTCCAAATCAGTTATGTAAAGGTTTGAAACACTTATCGGAATAAAGGTCTCTTTGCCTCTAGCGTTTTTCCTCGTTATTCCCTCTATGTAAGCTACTCCTTTCCTAAGCAGCACTGCATGGACCTTGCCAGTCTTTCCTTTCATAGCCCCTGCCATTACCTTGACTGTATCGCCCTTTCTCAGCTGTATGCTTCTAAGCTTTATCCCAAGCTTTTCCCTGAGCTGCTTGCTTATGTGTGCGTGTACGAAGTGCTGCCTAATATGTAGGCTAGCGTTGAACCTAACATATCTTTGCCTTCTTGGCTTAGCGCTTTCAACAAGCCTTACTGCCTGCATGAGCATCACACAATTTTGGCAGAGATTCCTGCCAGCTTCGAGTATCTCTCGATTACCTCCCTAGGCACAGGCCCCTTTATCTCGGTGCCTATAGGCAATAGATCATCGCCTACCATTATGCCTGCATTGTCTTCAAAGATAAGCCTCATGCCGTTTGCCCTTCTGATGGGCGCCTTCTGCCTAATAATTATTACCTTTACCGGCTTCTTGAGATACGTCGGGGAGCCTTTTACTACGCTTGCAACTATTACATCACCGACCCCTGCAGCCGGCATTCTGCCGTGCCTCTGTCCTTTTCCAAGCTTTCCGATCATTTTGAACTCGAGCGCACCGCTGTTATCTGCACAGGGTATGAGCGCCCCAGGAACAAACGTGCGAGTTATCTTAGCAGAAACTCCTTTCATATCAAGCCCTCTTTACTATGTCTATCACTGCAAAAGCTTTGGTTTTACTGAGCTTTCTAGTCTCAGCTATTTTTACAATATCCCCCTCTTTTGCAGATAAGCATGTTGGATTGTAGGCAGGTATTCTTGACCTTTTTCTCAGGTATCTCTCGTATTTGTATAGGAAGCGGGTATAAGGTATTTCCACAATGGCGGTTTTTGCAGCCTTGCTGCTAACAACAGTGCCGGTAAGCACGGCCCCGCGTGTTTTCAGATTGCCGTGTATCGGGCACTTCGGATCGTGGCAATCCACAAGTTCTTCCTTATTCATAGACTTCTCCTCTTGTAATACTTCAATGCTTTCTCAGTCCTTTCAACAGGCCTGTAGTTTATTTCCTTGCCATCGACAAGGAAAGACTTCTTGCCTGCTTTGAAGCGGAATATGGCATTGGCCTTGATGATTTTCTTTAAGCCCTTACTAGTATTTATTACTAACGTATTTTTGGTCTCGTCGACCACAGTGCCTTCCATTCCCTCTTGCTTTTTGTCCTTGTGCTTTACTACCTTCACTTGCAACCCTATGAGCTCGTTTATTACTATGTTTTTGTTGTTGTAACTTTCGTAATGCATGTATTTAATTTTATTTGTAGATTTATTAAGAATACATATAAAAACATTGCTGGTTTCATGCAGAGCAACGAAGAACTTGTAGCTTATTTAGTAAGCCATGGGTTTGCAGATAAGCGTGTTGCCAAAGCAATGCTTGAGATAGACCGCAAAAACTTTGTTGGCGAAATGCAGGCCTATGCTTACGAGGACGCTCCGATCCCCATACTTTCAGGCCAAACGACCTCTGCTCCTAGCGTTATAGCGATAATGCTGAAAAGCCTCGACATAAGATACGGCATGAAGGTGCTAGAGATAGGCACCGGCAGCGGCTACCAAACAGCATTGATAGCAAAGCTTGTAGGCAGCAAGGGAAGAGTAATAACGATAGAGAGATCAGAAGCCCTATACAACTTCGCTAAATCCAATCTGGCTAAGTATGGGTTCAAGAACATAGCGCAGGTTCTTGGCAACGGGGCAAGAGGGTACAAGAAAAAGGCGCCATACGATCGCATAATCTACTCAGCCGCGGCAAGGACCGTGCCTTTGGAAACTTTGCAGCAGCTTAAGAAAAACGGGGCTTTGATAGCGCCGGTAGGCTCTTTCTCGCAGGAGCTTCTGCTTGTAAAGAAGGCCAATGGCAGAGAGCTTCAATACGACCTAGGCCCTGTGGTTTTCTCTGCCTTGGAGGAAGACTGAATATTGCCTATTGCTTCTGCGCTTTTGTTTGATTTTGTTCTATATACCTTTTAAGTTCTTCTCGTCTTCAAACATCTTGTTAGCATAGTGTGGCGTAAACGGGCAGTAGCGTTTGAATGAAAACTCTCTCTTAAAAAATCTTTATGCCCTGGCATGTTTAGTCCTTTACCAAAGTCCCTTCAAACCTTCTTCCGTTAAGTGCCTGCTTTATATTCCTTATCTCGCTGTTTACAAATCTAAGCTCTATGTTAGACCTTTGTGCAAGCCTGCATGCAAGAAGGTCAAAAATAAATCCAGATTTAGCTTCCCTGGTGTCGTACTTGCTTGCAAGCTCGACAAGTTTTCCGTGGCTTATTTTGCTGAGCCTTTTGGCATTTTTGCTTCCAGGCGGTTTGTCGTACACGTAACCTACTCTGCTTACATTCACAAGCACATTGCAACCTAGAGCCTCGCATGCAAGCACTGCATCAGCATCGGTGGTTATTCCGGGAAGCTGGCCAGGGAGTATTGCCATTTTGCAGGCTTTTAGCAAGTCTTCGAGCTCGTCTATGCTGTTAGCAACTTCAGCATTTAAGCCGTGAGCTTTTGCAATAAGCATGAGCGAATAGGCATTAAGCCTTGTGGCCTCTATGCCTACCTTGTCCAGGTAGTATTCGTTCTTGGCAACGGGCCTGAGAACATGTATGTAGCTTTTTGCTACGGCGCCCCCGCCTGTTACTACGACAAGCTGTTCTTTCAGCGAGCTGGCAAGGGCCACGAAGTTTGTCAAAAATCCGGCGTTAGGAAATATGCCGCTGCTTATTACGCTTCCGCCGAGCGAGACTACCTTCGTTCCACGCACCATACAAACAAAGAAGCGCAAGTTTAAATTTCTATTCAAGTCCTGGCCTGAATTTTTTTCCGGCTTGCGGTCCAAAATACTTATATATCTTTTCAATTACAAACATAAATGCCAAACGGCCATAGAAGCAGGGTAACGCCCAAACCCATTTCGAACTTGGAAGCTAAGCCTGCTTCGACGTGAAATACTGCCTTCGGGCGGGAAAGCACGTTGCTGTTTGGCACCTAACTTTCTATTTCTTGCGCACGTAAAGCTCCTCCATTGCAGAAACAAGTATTTGCGTGTACTCGTTCTGAGGCAGCTTGTCCTTGTACTCTTCTATCTTGCTTTTTGCCATCTCTCCGTATTTCTTTGCAACTTCCTGAGCGTATTCTATGCCGTGATACTTTTCTATCATGCTCCTCAGAAAATCTATTTCATCTTTTGTCTTGTCTTTTCGTTCCTTCTTATAAATTGCCTTAATCTTTTCCTTCTCTTCCGGCATTGCCTGCGAATAAGCATGCAGAATTATGAGGGTAACCTTGCCTTCGTAGAGGTCTCCAAAATTCTTCTTGCCGAAGACCTTCTCATCAGCAGTCATGTCTAGAATGTCATCTGTTATCTGGAAGGCTACACCCACAGGCTGGCCTATCTGCTTGAGTATCTCTAGCATCTCGTCGCTCGCTCCAGCAGTTATTGCGCCTATTTGCATCGGCCCATAGACAGTGTAGTAAGAAGTTTTGCTGTCTGCTATTCTGTAGTAAAGCGCCTCGTCCGCCTTGTCAAGGTCCTTGACATAGTGTATGAAGTTGTTCTCTATGTATTGGCCGTCTACTGTGTATTCGAGCATATCATAGAATTTCTCGTAGATTTTGTTGCCAATTTCAGGACCGACTTGCAAAATATAATCCTTGAGCATGCGCCACATTGCCATGTGTCCTATGTTTGAGGCGTTGAAAGCGTGTATGGCTCCGTAAAGCTTCTGGGCAGCAGGCTTGCCCCTTCTCATCTCGGAATCGTCTTCGACGTCGTCCTGCATGAGTATCCAGTCCTCTGAAAGCTGCTGCGCCGCCGCAGGAAGCAACGCCTTTTCCACGCTGCCTCCGAAAAGCTGTGCGCTAAGAAGCACCAATCCAGGTCTTCTGTAGCTGCCCTGCCTGTCGATGTAGTCACGCATTATCTTATGGTTTTCTACAGGCTCCTTTATCGGCACATATTTGCAAATAGTGCCATAAACCTCTTGCCTATGCTGCTCTATATACTCCTTGAAGTTCATTTCATCATATTTTATTTTTCAGATAGCTTTTTAATTGCACGCGCATAAGCATTGCAAATGCAGAACAAGATACTGCATTGGAAGATTAAAAGGTAGAATAGAAAAGAATAAAAGGATTTATCTACTCAATTTAAACATTTCTTGTTAAGATGTGATGCTTTATGGGAAAGTTTCCACTTGCAGACGAGGCGCTGGCGCAGGTATGGATATGCAGGAAGTGCAAGGCCAGAAACAAAGCCGGCGCTACGAAATGCAGGAAATGCGGATCGCCTTATCTTAGGCCGAAGCATAGAGAAATCAAGGCAAAGAAATAAACTTATTTAGGTTTGCGCTCTAAATGAAAACGATGATAACATGGTCGACTTGAACCCTATAGAAAGTGCAATAGTGAAGGCTATGCAGGAGCTTGGTGCAACAAACGAGAGCTCCCTTAAGACTGCGGACGACATTGCAAAGAAGGCTAATAGGCCTAAGAGCCTTGTCACCAATACGCTCGTAACATTGGCGCAGAAAGGCGTTGTGAAGAGGGTGGCAAGGGAAAAGGCAGCCGGCTACTACTTGCTGATAAAGGTTTGATGCATGAGTAGCGAAGAAAGCAACGAAAGCATAGAATTCTACGCCCGGTACAAGAACTGGGTAGCGGTAAAAAAGATAACAATAAGAGAGGACACGAAGCCCGAGGAGATAGTTGCACAGATTGCAAGCATAAGGCAGAGCATAGACAGGAAGGCGTTCGAGATTCTGGGCATAGACACACAGGCCCTAGATGCCTATGCCGCCTCGCTTACAAAGGACATGAGGAAAAGCTATTCTAATCTTGCAAAGATTGTGGAAAGTCTCGGAAAGCAGGAAGCGAAGGAGCAGATAAGCAAGGCCACGGGCGGCAAGCCCGAGCTCGAGGAAATTGCAGCAACATACTTATTCAGGAGAGTGGTGCAGAATTTAGCTTTCGATTTTGACATAAACCAGGAGATGCTGGAAAAGGCATATCCTTATCTCAAGATGCCAAAGCCTCCAGGCAGGAAGCCAAAGGCTTGAGGTCTAAGGCTAGGCAAGAAAGCATAAGTTATATATCTAATTCTTTTCCAATTTCTACTGCCATTGCATTATAAGGGGAGTTAGGCTAGCCTGGTAGGCTTTCAGGTTTGGGACCTGAAGACCCGAGTTCGAATCTCGGACTCCCCGATGGCGATAAGGTGGAGATAAAGGCAAGGCTGAGCATAGAAAATGAAGGCGTAGACGTAGAGAAGGCAAAGGCAGGCTTGCTTAGAATTCTCTCAAACAACAAGCTGCTAGCTATGGCCACTGTCAATGAATGCAAGAGCTACATTAACACAGCCTTCTTCTGTTTTGATGAATTACTCAACATATTCATGCTCAACGATCTATCTTCGCACCATGTTGCAAACATAGCAAAAAATCCTTCAGTTGCCCTTGCTATCTACAATTCCTCGCAAGGCGTAGCGTCGAAGCGCGAAGGCCTGCAGATATTCGGCAATTGTGAGAAGGCAGAGGGCGAACTAGAGGAAAGAGGAATGCGCCTTTATCTTGGCCGTTTTCCAGAGTTCGAGCAGTGGCTAAGGGCAAGTGGAAAGGGAATAGATGCTGCAAAGAAGATGGTTTATGTTGTAAAGCCAGAGAAGATTGTGCTATACGACGAGCCTGACTTTGGTCACAAGCTAATAAGCATAAAAGTAGGATAGCTGCAATTTGCAATTTGCATTTGGCATATTCCTAATAAGTTTCTCTTTCCAAGTGAATATCATGGAAACTCTTTACCACGTAGACAAGAACGACAGGATCATCGGCAAAGTGGACAGAAAGACCGCACACGAGAAAGGGATATTGCACAGGTCCGGCATAGTGTTCTTATTCAACAGCGAAGGCAAGGTGCTGATAACGCATAGAAGCCCTAACAAAGAAACATTTCCCGACCGGTACGACGCCTCTGCAGCTTTTCATGTAAGATACGGCGAGTCCTATATGCAAGCAGCGAAGAGGGAGCTAAAAGAAGAGACCGGAATAAGCGCTAGGGTGCATTATGTTGGCAAGTTCGTACACCACGATGAGCCAGAGCATGAATTCGTGGCGGTGTTTACTGCACACACAGACAAGCGGATAAAGCTTGATGCTTCAGAATCCACATCTGGCAGGTTCTACGACATGCAGCAGGTGAACGCCATAGTAGCCAATTCAAAAGTCACACCATGGTTTAAGCTCGGCTGGAAGTTGCTCATTGAAAAAGAAGGTAAACAATCCGGCTCAAAAGAAGTTTAAAACTTTTGGTAAAAATTTTTGTGATTCAATGAAGGCACTGATACTCTGCGGAGGCTTTGCAAGAAGGCTGTATCCGATAAGCGACTTTGTGCCGAAGGCCCTTCTTACGCTGAATGGCGTGCCTTTGGTTGAGTACATCCTTTCTAAGCTCGAAGATGTCAAAGGAATGGAAAAGCTCTACATCTCCACCAACCTTCGCTTCAAGAACCAGTTCGAGTACTGGCTGAACCTCAGGAAGCGCGCAGGCCTTAGCTCCGAATTTTCGCTCATTGTAGAGCCTTCTACCGATGAAAGCAACAAGTTCGGGGCTGTAAGAGGCATTGCATACGACATAGAAAAGGGCAAGATCGATGACGACCTTCTCATCATAGCTGGGGACAACTTCTTCACTTTCGACTTGGCGGAGATTGTTAATGAAGCAAGCAAGCAGAGGCTTCCTGCAATAATGGTGTATGATGTCAAAGACAAGGAGAAGGCTAAGAATTTCGGAGTGGTGGCGGTATCAAAGGACAAGACAATAAAGGAGTTCGAGGAGAAGCCACAGAAGCCAAAGTCAACGCTCATAAGCACAGGCATATACTATCTGCCAAAGGAGTATGTGGGCATGGTGAGCCAGTACATAAAGGAAACGGGCAAGAGCGACGACATAGGCGAATTCATAAAATGGCTTGCAAAAAAGACAAAGGTAATAGCGGTAAAGCCGAAGAAAGGAGAGTGGTTTGACATCGGCACCTTGGACGGCTACCGCGAGCTTTTCCACAAGCACAACC